>Ga0182027_10004201_pt1 | contig 22438 bp, 20 predicted proteins | sample 712E1DmetaG_FD_121300 | JGI IMG/M metagenome (GOLD analysis project Ga0182027, IMG submission 121300) | Permafrost microbial communities from Stordalen Mire, Sweden - 712E1D metaG (Illumina Assembly) | ecosystem: Environmental > Terrestrial > Soil > Wetlands > Permafrost | place: Sweden... | reverse complement strand
GATCTCGTTACTCTTCCAGACACAGTTATACCGGCTTCCAGCGGCTCAACACGGCAAATCCCTGTTGGGAGGACCGGATCGGCGGCAGGCTTGTTTGGCACCCTGTTGCTGAAAATTGCCCGATGTGCGTAGCATCACTTCCTGCGGAGCATCCTATCGTCATGTTTCCAGCTTAAACGGTGACGTTCATCACATTGGTTGAGGAGATGCATTCTGAACTGAATTTCCTCACCGAAAGTGACGCAGACCTCATTCTAAGGCAAAAATCACGTACGCCAAAGAACAATTAATCACTCCCGGGCGTACGCTCAACTCCCTCGGAATCACCAGATTGCCGGAATGAAGGAATCTCTCCATGAACAGAACATTATGAATTTGGCCATTTCGACTGTACAAAAATGAACACTTTTCCAAATAAGGGAAGGACAGGCCGACCATTCAGGCTCATCCCGGCTTCCGGCTGACCCATCGTTCCTTTGCCTTCTGACCGATGATGGGCACCGGTGTAAGAAAGGCGAAAATTTCGCGTTTTGATGATTGACCTGCCAAGGTGGAGGGCGCGGCCCGCTTTGCTCTATATAGATGTGAGGCCCGTCACATCCACATCGGTCACTACTCCCGCAGACTTTGTTCAGACTATCTTCTCTTTTCCGGGGGGCTGAGGGTGTTTTCACCTCTGCTTCAGCACTTCCGATGTTGCACAAGGCCCAGCAAGAAGCAGAGGTAAAGGTTCTGAGCCGGAGTCTGATTTGTCATGACCATAGCGGACACAGAAATTTCGGCAGGAGTGCACGTGCGGCATAAGCAGACTGCGCGGTCGGCTCCGGTGGGCTGCGCGGCTTGTGGCAATCGCCGCCCCGGCTGGTTCTGTTCTCTTGGCAGTGCCGTTCTGGCGGATCTTGAGCTGGCCACCAGCACCATCTCGCTGCCCGCACAGGCTTCACTCTTCACACAAGGCGAGGATGCCCGCTGCCTGTATCTGATTTGCGGCGGCTACCTCAAGCTCACCGCCGGGCGCGTTGAAGATCGTCAGATGATCGTCCGCGTCGCCGGACCCGGCTCCATGCTGGGCCTGTATGCGGTTCTTTCCCATGGCGTCTACGAGGTCTCTGCCGAGTCATTGACCAGCGCCCAGCTTCGCCCCGTCGAGCGGGAGAGGTTCCTCAGCTTTCTGCGCAGCCACAAAGAGGCGCAGATGCGCGCCGTCCAGTGCATCTGCCAGGAGTACCGCTTCGCGCTGCAGGACGCCTGCCGCATCGCACTGGCAGAGACCGTGGCCGCCCGCCTGGGACGGCTGCTGCTGGAGCTGGCCCATCAGATCGGCGAACACCTGGAGGACGGAGGCTACCGCTTTCCGCTGCTGCTGACTCACGAGGAGATGGCCTCAATGACCTGCACCACCCGTGAAACCGTCACCCGCACCCTCGGACAGTTTCGCAAGGACGGCTGGATCTCGATCAAGGACTCCGTGGTCACCCTTTGCCAGCCGGAGCGTCTGCAAAACCTGCTGTAGGAAATCACTGACCAAGTTGCCTCAACATGCTGCAAATCAACGCACAGTCGGCAGTAGCGGAGACCGGAGACCATGCCGGCGCGTCCGTTTGCACTGAATCAGAGGATTCTTGGGGTTCGCATCGTTTTTGCTGCTCCCATCCGGCCTGGCTGCGGAGTCCAAGAGCTATCATCTTGGTAGCTCTATCATCTGAATAGGGAGTTCTGCCGCGTATGACTCGATTTGTGGTTTGCATTTCTGCTGTTCTTCTCTCATGCTGCGCTGCTGCCGCCCAGAGCCCGTCGCCAGCCTCGACTTCGGCCCAGCCCAACGTCACGTCTGCCGAAAGCCCGGAGCTTCGGGAGTTCCAGAAGATAGAGGACTCCTGGTCCAACGCCATCAACCAGCACGACCAGTACGGTCTTGAACTTGTTTTATCTCCTTTATTTGTGGATGTTTCCGCAACAGGCGACATTACCACCCGCAACCAGCAGGTAGCCATGGTGATTACCGGCGAGGAGAAGACCATCAGCCTGGAACAGCGCGTGGTCACCGTGCGCATGCTGGGCGACATCGCCGTCGCCAACGGAACCTATACACTGCACCGCAAGGTGAATTCGGGCCAGGTGGAGGAAAAGGGCGTCTTTACACACGTCTATGAGCGTGCGCACGGCGGCTGGCTGTGCGTAAATTCCCAGCGCACAGCCGTGCGCCAGGACTCGAATTCCAAGTCAAAAAAGCAGTCCAATGCCGAGATGCCGTTCCACATTCCCTTGTTCAGCAGATAGCGGCAAGAGCAACGAGCGGGGATGGCTCGCTTTATCAATTCTCCGGGTGATTGAGACCAAATCGCGGATCGCTAACTTGCCAGCCGCCTGGCTCCCTGTACTCGAATGGAGACATGGACCAGGCTGAGCGCGGCCGGCGTGACGCCGGGAATGCGGCTGGCCTGGCCGATGGTGGCGGGGCGCACGCGCTCCAGCGTCTCAAGCATCTCGCGCGAGAGGCCGCTGATGGAGCCGTACTCGATCCACTCGGGAATCGCCAGTGCCTCGGCAGCCTTGAGTTTGTCTATCGATTTTTTTTGCTGCTCCAGATAGCCGGCGAACTTGATCTCGGTCTCGACGGCGCGGGCCTCATTGCGGACGGTACTGCGCTCGACAGAGGGAGATGCGTGGTCCCCAACCCTTGCGCCAGAAATTGCAAAACGCAGGTTCTTCGACTCCGCTGCGCTTCGCTCAGAATGACAACAGGATGGGGCACCCAGTTTATTTTTCTCAGAAGGCTCCCATTGTTCGGCAAATGCGGAAAAGTCAGCCAGCGCCGGATCGCGCGCCAGATTTTCACGCAGGGCGGCTAGCACCGGCTCGATGGTTACTTCGGGGCGCTTGAGCAGTTGCGCCCAGGTGAGGCCGGCGGTGGCCGTCAGCGCACCGAATCCTGACGCGGCCAGCCGCTCGGCATCTACTTTGCCGGTAGTCAGCAGCTTACTGAGCGCTTCCCTGCGGACCTGCTTCTGCTCGTACTCGGCCCAGGCATCGTCGCCGATGAGGCCCAGACGGCGGCCGTAGGGGGTGAGGCGGCGGTCGGCGTTATCGATGCGCAGGTGCAGGCGAAACTCGGCGCGTGAAGTGAACATGCGGTAAGGCTCATTGGTGCCCTTGGAGATGAGGTCGTCGATGAGGATGCCGGTATAGCCCTCGGTGCGGTCCATGGTGAAAGGCGGCTCGCCTTTTAGCCAAAGGGCGGCGTTGATGCCCGCCATGATGCCTTGGCAGGCTGCTTCTTCATAGCCGCTGGTGCCGTTGATCTGGCCGGCCAGGTAGAGGCCCTCCATGCTCTTGACGCGCAGGGTGCGGTCGAGCTCGGTGGCGTCTACGCTGTCGTACTCGATGGCATAGCCGGGGCGCAGCATCTCCGCTTGATCGAGGCCGGGGATGGAACGCACGATCTGCCACTGCACCTCCATGGGCAACGAAGTGGACATGCCGTTGACGTAGACCTCGTGGGTGTTCAGCCCCTCGGGCTCCAGGAAGAACTGGTGCTGGGTCTTGCCGGGGAATTTTACGATCTTGTCTTCGATGGAGGGGCAATAGCGCGGCCCGATGCCCGCGATCTGGCCGGAGTACATGGCCGAGCGATGCACATTTTCGCGGATGATGCGGAGAGTTTCCGGGGTGGTGAAGGCGATGTGGCAGCTCACCTGGGGCTGGACAATCTTCTTTGTCCGGAAGCTGAAGGGAGTGGGGTCGAGGTCGCCTGGCTGCTCCTCGAATGCGTCCCAGCGGATGGTGCGGCCATCGAGACGCGGCGGTGTGCCGGTCTTGAGGCGGCAGGTGCGAAGGCCGAGGGCGCGGAGGGACTCGCCAAGGAGGACAGAGGCCGGCTCACCGCTGCGGCCGGCCGGGTAGCGCTCCTCGCCGCAGTGGATGAGGCCGTTCAAAAAGGTTCCGGTGGTGATGATGGTGGCGCCAGCCAGCAGGTGGCGGCCGTCGCGGAGCTTGAGGCCGAGCACGCGGCGGCGGGGACGGACGGGACGCGGAATTTCCAGGGACTGGTCCACGGTTGTGCTCACCCAGGTCTCCGAATCGAGACCTGGGGCACCCGGGTCTGTTCCCTGTTCCCTATTCCCTGTTCCCTCTTCGATGACCAGGTCAACCACCTCAGCCTGGCGAATATGCAGTCCCGGCTGCGACTCAAGCACTTCGCGCATCTTTACGCGATAGAGCTGCTTGTCGCACTGCGCCCGCGGACTCCACACGGCCGGGCCGCGCGAGGTATTGAGCAGGCGGAACTGGATGCCTACGGCATCGGCCACCTCGCCCATGATGCCGCCAAGAGCGTCCACCTCGCGCACCAGGTGGCCCTTGGCCACGCCGCCGATGGCCGGGTTGCAGCTCATCTGCGCAATCAGGTCCATGTTCATGGTGATGAGTGCGGTCTTGAGCCCCATGCGCGCCGCGGCCATGGCCGCCTCGCAGCCGGCATGACCCGCGCCCACCACAACCACATCGTATTGTTCGGTAAAGGCCATCCAATACTATTCTACGGATTCCTGTCTTTCCGCGCAGAATGCGAATGCTCCAGCGCGATGGAGTATCTCTTATAATTGGACCACCCTCAAGCCTGAAAGAAAGGCAATCGGTTCCAATGAATACCTGTCAGTGCGGAAATCCGGTTGAGAGCGACAACGCATTTTGTGCACGATGCGAAGCTCTTCGCGTTCTCGAAGTTGGTACGGATGCGACGGAGAAAGAAATCAAAGCTGCCTATCACGTGCTGGTCAAGGTATGGCACCCGGATCGTTTCCAAGTTGACAAAGCGCTAAGGGAGGCCGCGGAGGCAAAGCTGAAGGATATTAATGCCGCATACATCTTTCTTTCTTCGACATCCTCGAAGGGAGGGCGATGGTAGACGACAAGAGGTGTGTCTCCACACGCGGCGTCCCAGGGGCCGTCCCCCAAAAAAGGACCGGCTGCAAACCGGTCTGCGACGCGCAAGAGGGCACCTAGCCTAAGGCCAGCGTGGAGTACTTCCCGGTGGGTCTTCCCGGCGTTCAAGATTCTTTTCAGATTTGCGATTGTTCTGTTGGTGATTCTCGTTGGCAGGTATATCTGGATTGCATTCGATGTTCAGGACTCCACAAGCGAAGTGGAAACAGTGTTCGGTTACGGAAAAGATAGCGTGCTGAAAGGGCTTGAGGCACCGAAGAGACGATTTCTGCAAGCGGTGGAGCAAGACTTACAGAAATTGCATCTGGGAAAGCCGGCACCGGAAGTCTTGCCGCAAGCGGAGGAACCAGCACCTGCAATTAATCGGCGAACCGGGGAGAAAGAGTTTGGGCGGCAGCCGGCCAGGGTTCAGGCCGCACCGCGCAAGGTCTATTCCTATATTACAATCGGTTCAACCAAAGACGAGGTGTTGGCGCAACTAGGAACTCCGAGCGCATCCTCGGAAAACAAGCTTGTGTACGGCAGGTCGGAGCTGTACTTCAAAGACAATAGCGTCATCGGCTGGAGAATCGATCCTGCCTCATCCCCGATCAGGGTGAAGCTGTGGCCGGCATCTTCTGTCGATACAAGTCTGGAATATTTTACGGTTGGGTCTACGAAAGATGAGGTGCTGGTGATTCAAGGAACTCCGACAGCGTTCTCGGAAGACAAGTTCGAGTATGGCGGATCAGAGGTGTATTTCCAGAACAATCGGGTCGTCCGATGGAAAAACGATCCTGCGTCGATCCCGCTCCGGGCAAAGCCCTATTAAGGCTTGCACGATCTTTCCGGGTCCGGGATTATGCGCGAGAATCGAGAGGCGAGAGAAGAGATGCTTAATCGACGTGGATTGGCGATGCTGGCGGCTGCGGGGCTTGCATTGGCCGCCGCGGCACAGGGCAAGAACAGCTTTACGCCGATGGCGCTGGACGCGGGGTTTGGCACGATGGATATCTCCGCCCCGCCTGTGGCCCCTGAGGAGATCATCCGTAAGTTTGCAGCCAAGGAGGGCGAGTTTCAGCGGGCGCTGAACCACTATACCTATCGGCGCATCGCCCGCGTGCAGGAACTGGACGCCGATAACAAAGTTGCCGGCGAATACTACCAGGTGGACGACGTGATCTTCGACTCTGCCGGCAAACGAACGGAAAAGGTGGTCTACGCGCCGGAGAACACGCTGCAGCACATCGGCATTTCGACGTCCGATCTCGAGGACATCCAGAACAACTATTTTTTTGTTCTTACTGCCGAGGAGATTGGGCGGTACAACGTGAAGTACGTGGGCCGGCAACAGGTGGATGAGGTGGACTGCTACGTCTTCGACGTGAGCCCCAAGGTCATCGAGAAGAAACATCGATCCCTGCTGGGCCGCATCTGGGTGGACGCGACCGACCTGCAGATTGTGGTGACCAACGGGAGAATGGTTCCCGACGACACGCGCAAGAATAACGAAGACCTGCATCCGCCCTTCATGACATGGCGGCAACAAGTGGACGGCCACTACTGGTTCCCGGTCTACACCAAGGGCGAGGGCATTCTGCACTTCAGCGGCGGCCACGGCTCGATGAGCCAGGACACGCATCTTCGCAGCACCATTAAATACACCGACTACAAGCAGTTCGGCTTAACGATGAAGATGATTTATGAGGGACAGGAGATTGCGGCGCCGGAGAAATAGGGGTTAGGGGTTAGGGGTTGGGGATTAGGGATTAGGAAGATGGTGTTCACTCCTTCAGTGCCCTCCACAAACAGCGCGTTCGGACAAATTCGGCGAGTTAGCCCTCGCTTACGCGAGGTTTGCGAGTTAGCAAGTTAGCGGCTGCATCGCCGGAAGCAGTTTCATCACTCCGTGGGTCAGCGACGACGGTGAACGACTCAATAGAAGAGGTACTTGCGCCAGCGGTCGTCGGCGCGGCCCAGCATGCGCATGATCTGGCGGCTGGTGTGGAGGGAGAAGGGCCGGGGCTCGCGCAGGAGAATCATGTCGTCCATCTCGTGGAGCATGCGGTTGCCTTTGGTGCGGTTGCAGGCGTGGCAGCAGGCCACCAGGTTTTCCCAGGTGGAGTTGCCGCCGCGAGAACGGGGAATGACGTGATCCAGGGTAAGTTCGGCGGAGGGTAGCGCCTCGCCGCAATACTGGCAGGTGTTGCGGTCGCGCAGCAGAATGTTTTTGCGCGAGAGGGCGCGGGTCTGGTAAGGGATGCGGCGGTACTCCAAGAGCCGGATGACCGAGGGCATGGCGATGCGGCTGCGCTGGGCATGAAGGATGAGGCCGTGCTCCTCCTCAGTGCGCGCGACGCCTTTGAGAACCAGCACCAGGGCACGCCGCGCGCCACATATATTGATGGGCTCATAGGATGCGTTGAGCACCAGAACGGGCATTTGCAGCATGTGGACAGGCTGAACGGCCGCTGAGTCCCCGGCATACGCCGCGGCTTTGGCGATGGACTTTTGCTTGCGCGCATGAATCATGGCTTTTCCCAGCGACATCTCTTCCCCTCTTGTCAAAAAGATGGTTGGACTTGCGATGAATAGACGCTTTCCGATGCTACGTCTGAGTCCGGCGAGTTGCCGGGGAGACGTGGGTTATCCTCCGCGCCGCCGAAGAAGGCGTCGCGGCGGAATGGGTTCGTGGTGCGAGCCCTGGCCAGAGTGGCCACCCACACCGAGGCTGCCCCGGCGCGAAGCAACGCCTGTGCGGCAGAGCGGGCAGTCGCGCCAGTGGTAAAAATGTCGTCAATCAACAGAATGTGCTTCAACGTGACAGCGGACGGATCGGAGACTGTGAAAGCGCCGCGCACGTTCAAGCGCCGCTGGCGGGAAGTGAGGCCAGCCTGGCTCTCAGTGGCGCGCAGGCGCATGAGCGTGCTGGAGGCGAGCGTGAGCCGCCAGTGGGGGTGGGATTTGCGCAGAAAGCCGAGCGCATAGGCAGCCAGCGATCGAGCCTGGTTGAAGCCTCGCTGTGCGTATTTGGACCGGTGCAGCGGTACCGGGACCACCAGCATCTCGGCCGGCGCCTCTTGAGCCAGTTGGGCGATAGCCTCAGCCAGCATCCGGCCCAGCCCGCGGGCCGCCGGATGGAGCCGGTCGTACTTGAGCGCGTGAATGGCCGCCTTCATGCGGTCCTGGTAAGGGCCAAAGGCCACCGCGCGCGCAAAAGGGGGAGGCGCAAGGCGGCAAGTCCGGCATTGTGAAGTGAACGCGGAGTCCGGCGGCGCGGAAAGAGCATCGCCGCAACAGGCGCACAGGGGACCGCTCTGGACGGGAAATTCAGTCCAGCAAACATCGCAAATTGGCACGGAAGAAAGCCGCGGCAAGGGGGAGCCGCAGAGGGCACAGGAGGCAGGAAGGAGGGCGCAGCTCATTGCGTCCATGGGACTTCGGAGCACACGAGCTACTGCGCGCCAGCGGGAAGTCTCCGATGGTGGAACGTCGAACGTCAGTGAACCGGAGTCCCTGCGGAAGACGCACCTCACTTGGGGCAGCGCGGCTGCATTTGCGCCGCCTTGGCGCTAGTATACGCGGAGTGGCCGGGAGATTCCATCAGGGGACAGTGATCAGTGGACAGTGAACAGTGGTCAGTGGTCAGTGGTCAGAAGTTAGCGTCCGCATTCAAAAGGAGTGGGCAGGTCTATCTGGCTGGTTTCATTCCCCAATAGACCAGTGCGCCGCCCGCCGCGATGGCCGCGAGGCCCAAAATTGGAGGAATGCTTAGCGGATGGCTTTCTGTATCCTCGACCTGAATCAGCCCCATATCCGGAACCTGACTGTGGCTCGAATAGAAGAGTCCTCCGTAGAGAATGGCCACAATTCCGGCAAGAATTAATACAATTCCGGCGATCTTCATACATGCTCCTGCGTTCGGCGGGGACACGGAGCGGCACTTATCGGACGTTGCGCCGCGCACTCACTCTGAGCGACTCACAGCACTGATGGATACCGGATATGTGTCCCCGCCGGGCTGACTGCCGTGTGAACTAAATTAGATTGCGATCCTCCGTGACGACGACTTTACGATGCTCGCTGACAGGCTTTTTGTTCGTTTCCGGCGGTACAGCCAGGTTGCCCTTGGCATCGCGGGCCGCATCCTTTGCCTTGCCCCAGGCACTCTCGACTTTGCCCTTTACCTGTTGAACGGCGCCTTTTACCTGTGTGCCTGTGTTGCCGGTCAGGTTGCCGACCTGACGCTTGGCGCTTCCTACTACCTGGTCGATGGTGCCTTTCACTCTGTCCTTGTCCATTTGTTCACCTCTCAACGTATGGTTGCCCACACTCCCGGCAGGCCACAGTATCAAAAGGAACACAAACGATGCCTAAAGCTCGCTTTTCGCACGCAAAGACATCTTTTTTTGGAGCATGCTTTCCGATTGGGCAATGCAAGAGCGGTTCTACAGCGCCGCGGCAGCGATTCTCCGCTTTATTTGCCTTGAGGGCCGCCAGAGGTTCGCGCCTGGCGATCGGTCCAACTTGTTTTTATCTTTTCGTAGGTAGCCTGCATCTCATCCAGTTCCAGGTCGCTCAACCTCTCGATATCGATCATTTGATTGCGAGCCTTGTCCATGGCACGAATCAACTCATTGAGCTTCAGATTGATCGCTCGCGAGTCGCGATTCTGGGTGTTCTGGATCAAAAAGACCATAAGAAATGTCGCGATAGCCGTTCCCGTGCTGATCACCATCGCCCAGTGGTCTGAGAAATGAAATATAGGTCCAGTGGCAGCCCACACGACAACCACCAGGCCCGCGCCCACAAACGCCCAGGTTGACCCCAGCCATCCGGAGGCCACGGCGGCAAAACGCCCAAAATAGCCATGCACGGTCCGGTCCTGCGCGTCGGTTGTTTGTTTACTCATCTAATAATGCCTCCATAGTCGATCTGTTTCTCGACCATAGCACTCTTTTGATTCAGTGCCGGTATGAGAGTTCCAGAGGAACACCGGGTCTATGTGGCGGATAGTTTTTTCTTCCGCGAACAAGGGTGGATGATTCCCCCGGGAAAGATCCACCCTGCACCGGATCGCGGTTCTAAAAGACGCCGGCCATATAGGTCTCAGCCGGATGGTGGGCTTCTTGGTTCGCGCCGCACTGCGCCAGAACGGCGGGGGAGAGCGTGATGACCGGGCAGTGCGCCTGGGCCAGCACCTTGTAAACCACGCCGTGGCGGGTGATGGCGGCGAAGGCCGATGCACCCTGCGCTCCCAGCACAATGAGGTCGGCCAACTGCGCCTGGCACTGGTAGAGCAGCTCCTCAGTCGGATCGCCGGGGACCACGATGGTTTGCACGGGGATTTTGCCCTGCAACACGCGCGGGACCAGAGCAAGGAGATCGGCCTCAAGCTGGTCGATGGTGCGATGGGAGAGAACCTCAGCGCTTTCCTGGGGCCGGATCACATGCTGCAGAATCAGACGCGCGTTGTGCTGTGCGGCCAGTTCCGCGGCAAAACCGGCTACCAGATAACTGGCTGCCTGGAGTCGTACGGCGCACAGGATGGTGTGGGTGGCGAAGTTGCGGTAGTGGCCGTCAACCACCTTGGGACCCACGATGCAGACCGGCACTTTGGCGGTACGCAGCACGGCCTCAGCCACCGAACCCACCAGCAGTTTGCCAATGGGGCCGGGAGAGTGGGTGCCCATGACGATGCGGTCGATCTCCCGTTCGCGGAGGAAGGCGAGGATCTGGTCGGCGGCTAATCCCGACCGCACGATGACCTCGCATCGGACACCGGCCTGCCGTACGCGCCGGGCAAGAGGCTCAAGCTGCTGCATTTCACTTTGGGCGGCGGCAGCGGAGTCGTAATAACGGATGCCCGAGGTCTCGGATGCGGCCACTACCAGAGTGTCATAGGCGTGAAAAAGGATGAGATCGGCGCCAAACTCGACGGCTTGCGCAAGGGCAAAAGTGAAGGCCTTTTCGTTGGCGGGAATCTCAGAGGCGAAGAGGATGGTGGAGGGCTTGCTCCAACCAGGCTTGACGACGGCAGCCATGGGAACCTCCCGGTGGTGCGGCAATACTTTGGCAGACTCGGCATCCGATTGCGGTGCCGGGCGGCACATGAGTTGGTGATTTAACTCACTTTGCAAAGGGCAGAAGGCCAGATTTCGGCGCTCCGGCAATCCAGACTCTACCTATATAGATGAAGGCGGCGGGACGATGACTCTCTGGAGACGGAATTTTGCTCTCTTTGGCGGAGACTCGTCCTGTGGGCAAAGACCGAGGCTGACGATTGTGCGAGATAATGTGATCTCAATCACAGCATGGCAGGCACTGGGGCTGCTCTTCTGAAGCGGAATCGTGGCGCACGAGAGCGGTTAACCAGTTCATGGGGCCCTGCCGAGCGATTGCACAGTAGTTTCCTCCTGCGGGTTGATGGTCCTATCGGCAATGGCCTGGAACTTGATGATTGGAAAGTCGCTCTATCCCCGGCGAAAGTCCCATTTCAGGGCGACTTAGCACGATTTTGGTGGAGGTCTTATGGAACCGATGACGAATATTCCCGCGCGCGGGGGATTGAATTTTGACGAGACGCCTTTTTTGGCGATCTGGGAGGTCACACAGTCGTGTGATCTGGCCTGCAAGCATTGCCGCGCCGCGGCCCAGCCCATGGCACACCCGGACGAATTGACTACGGCGGAGGGCAAGGCGCTGATCGACCAGATCGCCGCGATGCATGTGCCGATTTTTGTGTTTACCGGCGGCGACCCATTGAAACGAAAGGACGTATTCGAGCTGATACGCTACGCGGCAGACCTGGGCGTGATGGTGGCTCTTACGCCGAGCGCGACGCCGCTGCTGACGCGGGAGGCGATTTTCAAGCTCAAAGAGGCGGGATTGGTGCGGCTGGGGATCTCGCTGGACGGGTCAACGCCGGAGATTCACGATGCATTCCGGGGCCTTCCCGGCGCATGGGCGCGGACGATACAGGCCATTGAGTGGGCCAACGAGGCGGGGATTCCGATCCAGGTGCACTCGACGATCAGCCGGCATAACGCACACGATCTGGACAACTTATGCGCTCTGTTTGAGAAGCTGGCCATCGTGATGTGGAATGTGTTTTTTCTGGTTCCGGTGGGGCGCGGGCAGTTGGGCGACCTGCTGAGCGGCGAGGAGTTCGAGGAGGTCTTTGGGAAGATTTACGAGCTGAGCCACCGGGTGAACTTCCAGATCAAGACCACGGAGGCGATGCACTACCGGCGCTACCTTTTGCAACACAACCTGGAGGAGCGGCGACTGGGGCATGGGCATCCGCATGGGGCAAGTGAAGGCAGCGCAAAGGGTTATGAGGCAGGAGCGCCGACCAGCGACGCGCAAACACGCACCGCAAGCTGGGCCACGCGGCGAGTGAACGACGGCAAGGGATTCCTGTTTGTTTCGCATGTGGGCAATGTGTATCCGAGCGGGTTCCTGCCTATCCATGCGGGGAATGTGAAAGAGACGCCGTTGCAGGAGATCTATCGCAACGCTCCTATCTTCAAATCGCTGCGGGACACGAGCAAGCTGGAAGGCAAGTGCGGGGCGTGCGAGTACAAGGAAATCTGCGGGGGTTCGCGGGCACGAGCCTACGCCGTGACCGGCGATCCGCTGGCGCAGGAGCCTTGCTGCATCTATCAGCCAAAGAACTGGGATCCGGAACTGGAAAACGAGGCTCGGGCGTTTGCTTGAAGGCAGGGGTTAGGGGTTAGGGATTAGGAATCAATGACCCCAACGAATGCCGATCGCTTGCTGCACCCAGAGTGAACGCGCTTGGAATTATATACATTAGTGCTATTTATTTCACGCTACCTTCGATCAGATGTAGCGAGTTAGCCCCCGCTTGCGCGGGGATGGCAAGTTAGCAAGTTAGTGGCTGCATCGCCAGACTCAGTTTCATCCCTTCCGATTCGCTCAGAGGTACTGGATGAGAACCCGCTTCATGTGCTTGCTCTCCAGCAGTTGCGCGATTCGCTTTACGATATTGCGCCGGAGGTCGAGCTCAACCGGGATGTTGGGGTCCTGGTGCGCTTCATTGATTCTGGTGCCGACGGCGAATTTTACAATATCGCTGTCGAGAAGCATGGTCGCAAGCCGTACGGCCGCGTTCGATCTCATGTCTTCGGGAGCGAATCCCTCTTCAAGAAGGCGCAGCACTTCGCCCAGGGTGAGAATGCCTTCCGTCACCAAATCGAAACCTTCCATTCTGGCAGACGGCGGGACTTTGGAATGCAACTGCTGCCGCATGTCGATTTGAATTGCGCGATTCAGCATCCTGGAGATGATGTTGGCTGTCGTTCCTCCGCAGATGACTTTGCGCCCGGAGGTGCGTTCGGCCATCTTGGCGAGATCATGGTCGTGAGCGCGATTGAAAGGGGCCCCGGTGATGACCAGCAACTGGCGAGGGCTGCGGAAGTAGACCACGCCGCAGGTAATGTCGTCTTTCGCGCTGAGGCCGTCGACTTCTTCAGCTTTTGCGACCAGGAGGCGCGACAACTCGCGGGCCGAGATATAGGGATACCGGTCAATCTTTTCGCGAACGAATCGATCGACGCTTTCCAATCCCCATCCCAAAGGCGTGCGGTACTCACCCATGCCCGCCTGCGTGATGCCATCGGAAAAGAAGATGATGCGATCTTCGCGCTGCACGTCAAAAGTGGAGAAACTGATGACGCGATCTTCCCAGCGCTTGGGACGCACCTCGGTTTTCTGAACATTCAATTCGCCTTTGGGGCGGACCAGCAGAAAGGGTGGGTTGCCGTGCTCGATGATACGGGTCTCGCCTGTGCTGGCCATATCGACGACGGTGAAGGTGGAATAACTGATCTTGCGAACACTACAGATGGGCAGCGTGTCCATGATGATTTCAGCCGACCTGCGAATGTCCATCGCGCTGGCCGTGAACTTCAAAGCCATGGTCGCCGTCATGCTGGCCAGCACGCTGGCTTTCACTCCACTACCCAGGCCGTCGGAAAGAACAGAGACGATGCGGCCCTCCTGTTTAACTTTCTGGGAAAGGAAGACGTCCCCGGAGATCAATTGACCGTGCTTGGCCCGCTGGCAGGAATCGACCTCGATAAAGCTCTCGGCGCCCGTCACTGCTGTCCTCCGGCATCGTTGTCATCGACTTCTTCGGGACTGAAAGAACGCACGATGGAGTTGAGAATGATTTCAGAATCGGCGGCATTCTCGCCGAGAAGAAAGGCAATCTGCTGCACCGTTTTCAGGTTTTTCTGGATGACTTCGCGTGCGCGCCCAATGATCTGCTCCTTCTGAAAGATGGGCTTGGTGATGTCCTGGAAGATGCCGCACATTACGGAGTGCGGCTCGATGGTGAAGATGCTGGTGTTGAGGATGCTGCGCTGATAGCGGATATCGTGGCCCACGATATCTTCTCCCGAGTCGAGTACCCGGTGGAACAAATAGGAGAAAGGGATCACGGCGCTGAGAGCGCTGCCTTCAAGAGTTGCGGTTTCCTCGACATCGTCGGCGAACAGATGAACAAAATTTAGATTGCATTCGATGATCTTCAGATCTTCATCGACGATGACCACAGCGGAGGGCATTTTCTTAAGGAGAGCGTTGGCTTTTTTCTGCGCCAGCTTGCGGGTATATGTGGCGCACATCATGCGCTCGGCGTTGCGGGCGATGAGGGCGTGGGCGAAATCGCGGCAGGAGTCGTATCCGCAGCCACCGCAGTTCAATTCGTCCTCGGCGGAGTACTTTCCCACGGTGCGCAACGCTTCCTGCAATTGCAGCTCGCTGTACTCGTTGCGAGGAACTGGAGAAGCAGTGTAGCGGCTTTCGATGCCCAGCGAGAGATGGCGCGGGAATTCGGCGGCAGGCTTTGCGTAGTGGAGGATATCGTAACGGCGTCGCGCGACCGATGTGCTGCGCGCCGCCTTGGGCCCATTCACGCAGGACCCCGCGCACGCGGTGAGTTCAAAGAAGATGTTGTGCTCGGGCTTCCACTCGGAGATGCCTTTTAATGCCTGCTCGACGTTTGAGAGCCCGGAGAAAGACATGAACCGCGAACTGTTGACTTCGCTGTTGCCGGCAATGCCCGGGACCATTCCGCCGTCAATGGGATAGAGCGCGCCCTCCTGGGCTTCCTCCGGCTGAAAGCGGTCCTCCGGCGATGCGGCGATCTCCGCCAGATGAATATTCTCTTCGATCAGCCACTCTTCGAGATCCTGGAATGTGAGCACAGCATCGAGAAGCTCGGGATGCTGTTCTGCTTCCTTCTTTTTTGCGATGCAGGGCCCGATGAAGACGATCGCAATATCTTCACCGTATCGTGCGCGCAGCATCTTGCAATGCGTGAGCAAGGGCGAGAGGACGCCGAAGACATGGGGCTGACATTCCGGATGATACTTGCCGATGAAATCCACAACCACTGGACAAGCAGAAGAGATCCAAATCTGTTTCGGCTCGCTGCGCATCAACTCGAAGATGCTGGCAGAGACCTGCTGGGCGCCCAGCGCGGTTTCAGAGACGGCAAAGAAGCCGAGTCTCTTGAGAGCATGAATCAGCTGGGCCGGGCGCACGCCGGAGAATTGCGCCACAAACGAAGGAGCCAGCGAGGCGATCACTTTGCGCCCGCTTGTTAACAAACCCCTGGCGCTGGGCAAATCGTCGCGCACACGCTTTGCGCTGCTGGGGCAAGCCAGCACGCAGTTGCCGCACATGATGCAAAGTTCGGGGACTACGCGCGCATAGCCGTCTTGTACGCGGATCGCCTTTACCGGGCACTCGCGGATGCACTTGTGGCAATCCTGGCACTCGCGTTCCCTGGTATAGATGGGATTAAGCCGTTCCATCGTCGCCTCGAAGCGGACTGCCCGGCTGCTGCAGCAGTTCGCGTAATCTTGCCGCGGTTACGCCGTGGTGGAGTTCTCCGCCGATCATCAGATTGGGCCCCTGCTTGCACTGGTCCTGACAGAGCCTGCCCGTCAGGCGAACTGTAGCGTTCAAATGATGGCTCAGCACATGCTGATTGATGATGGCGAGATTCTCTGAGTTCCCTCGCGCAAAGCAGGAACTTCCGAGGCAAACTACAATTTCCACTAAGCCGTCATCTTCGGGCATGGTTCACCTCTTCAGTACTGCAACTGCACAAATTGCGAAGACACATCGGGCAGTACGCTCAGGGGAGTTTCGATCGCTCCTCTGCCGCCCGGCCCTTGTCCTGCAAAACGGCCAAGCGATTGGATCTGTCCGCGCAGGCATTGATTGCAATCGATGGCGCTTTCTTCGATGCATGCCTTGGCGGGATAAATCTCATACAGGCGACGATATTTCACCGGCGTCAGATTTGGCATAACCACGTTTGCGCCGGCCTTGAGACCGAGTTTGCGTCCATCGACTTTGTTGATGGTGGCAAGCGCCGTGGTGCTGGGAATGTTTGCGGTCGGACAGAGAATGCGTGTGAGAGCGATCATCTTGTAAACCATCTCTTCGCTGTTAGGAACTTGCTCGGATGGTGCAATCGCCGGACGAAGCGCGCCGGAACCCAGCGGCGTGGCGGCGTGCGCGATATAAGGGCCGATGCCGATCATGTCGAGATCGAGCGCGCGGAATGTGAGAAGGTCTTCAGCAAGACTTTCGAAGGATTGGCCGGGTATGCCGACCATGACGCCGCCGCCTGCTTCGTACCCAAGGCTCTTGAGCAACCGCAGGATCGTCAGGCGGTCAGGCCCGCCGGAAACGCGATGGGGGTGAATGAGGCCAAAGAGATTCTGGTCTGAGGTTTCGAAGCGGAGCAGATAACGGTCAGCACCCGCGGAGCGCCAGAGACGCAATTCGTGCTGACGGCGCTCGCCCAGACTCAGCGTTACAGCCAGCGATGTTTCGCGCTTGATGGAGCGCACAACCTCTGCGATCCATCCGGCAGTGAGCAGATCGTCTTCACCAGCCTGCATGACGACTGTGCCGTATCCGAGCCTCTCAGCCTGACGAGCACAGTCGAGGATTTCTTCGTACGTCATGCGGTAGCGCGGCAGGGCGCGATTGCCTTGCCGAAGCCCGCAATACATGCATTGCCGAACGCAGTGACTGGAGATTTCAATGAGGCCGCGCAGATGCACGGCCTCGCCGACATTTTTGCTGCGCACGGCGTCGGCCGATTGGTATAACTCCTGAAGACGGAAGGCCCGGCTTTCGCGGAGCCATCCGAGGAGATCGAGTTTGGACAGATCTGTCACAATGAATTGACCAGGCTCAAGCTGCTTTCATTCAGTTCTGACAAACTGCTGATTCCTACCGATTCCAGTTGCTCGCGCCGTGCCTCGTTGTAGGCGGCCAGCGCCTCCGGGAAGGGTTGCAGAGCGCGCTCAAGAATGCCCAATGAATAGGCGATCACCAGGCCGTAGTTGGTGATGGGCACCGCTTGTTGTTGGCACTGGTGAATGCGGCTCAGCATCTCCCTGCGGTTACTCATGCACGCTCCGCAGTGAATCACGAGCTTGAAGGGCGAGAGGTCCTGAGGAAAGTCGCACCCTTTTGCGTGGGAGAAGTCGAGTTCGCCACCGACGTATTGCCGCAGCCAGCGCGGGATTTTTACCCGCCCGATATCTTCTTCGATGGGGTGGTGGGTGCAGGACTCGGCAACCAGCACCTTGTCGCCGGGGTGCAGCGAATCTATAGCGACAGCCCCTTTAGTCTGCGCGACGAGATCACCTTTCAGACGTGACAAGAGAATTGAAAACGCTGTGAGGGGAATCGAATCCGGAGTGATGCGAGCCACCTGCTCGAAGACCGCCGCGTCCGTGACGACGATTGCGGGAGGAGTCTTGAGATTGTCGAGCGCACTTTCGAGTCCAGCTTCTTTTACCACTACGCAGGAAGCCTCACCGTCAAGAAGTTCACGGATAGACTGCGCCTGCAGTTGCTTGATGCGGCCCTTGGGCGCTTCCTTATCGATGGGCATGACCAGCACGGCCGTTTCGCCCGGTCCGACAAGATCGCGCAAAAGCGGCGAAGACTGGACTGAATCGGTGGGCGCGAGTTCCTGAAGCCTGGCACGAAAAGCATCCACGCCTTCGCCGGTGGTGGCGACGAGTTTCGCATAGGGAAGCCCCTCCTGCTCGAAGCGGATCATGTGCGCAATCTCAGGGCGGTGCATATCGGTTTTGTTCAACACGATCAGCACGGGAATTCCATGCGAGCGAAGTTCAGCGAGGAGCTTTTCCTCGAACTCGGTCCACACGCCGGATTCTGTCACGAGTACGCCAAGATCGGAGCGTGCGATGACCTGGCACGTCTTCTCAATGCGCTGCGCGCCGAGAGCGCCGACGTCATCCACTCCGGCAGTGTCAACAAAAAGGACGGGGCCGATGGGAAGCAGTTCCATCGGCTTTTCTACCGGATCGGTTGTGGTGCCGGCCACCTCCGACACGATTGAAACTTTCTGCTGGGTGATTGCGTTCAGCAGGCTTGATTTGCCGACGTTACGGCGTCCGAAGAAGCCGATGTGCAGCCTGAATCCTTTTGAAGTTGCCCGAATCATGGTGGTTTTTCCTTTCCGTTCTAAACGAAGACATCGCGTTCGCCGCGGCGAACCTGATTCAACATAGGCAGCGCACAAGCGGTTTGCTGTCCATCCATGTGCTGCAGTTCAATCGAAATGAGCTTTTCGCCGGCGGATTTTGCTTGAGGGCTGGCGTAGTCGCAGAGGTACTCCTGAAACGTGGAAAGCGCATTGGGATGGCAGTGATACTTGATCTCGCCCGGTTTGGCGAGATCCATGAAGTCCTGCCCGGTGCGCCCCATCCTATAACAGGCGGTGCAGAATGAAGGCAAATAGCCGAGCGAAACCACATCACTGACAACCTCTTCGACTGTGCGGTGGTCGCCCAGTTGAAACTGGCTTCCGTTGGGATCGCCTTCGCCATCTTTATAGCCGCCCGGATCGGTGCGGCTGCCGGCTGAAATCTGGGAGATGCCCAGCGCCAATGTCTTGCGGCGAACCTCCGCGGTTTCGCGCGTGGACATGATCATTCCGGTATAGGGAACCGCGAGACGCATGATCGCAATCATCTTGAGAAAGTCGGCATCGCTTACGGCGTGAGGAGGCTGGGAAGCAATCTCGGAACCCACCGCAGGCTCGATGCGCGGGAAGCTGATGGTGTGCGGCCCGACGCCGTACTTCTGCTCCAGATGGCGGAAGTGCTGCATCATCGCGAGCATCTCGAAGCGCCAGTCGTAAAGCCCGAAAAGGACACCCATGCCGACATCGTCGATGCCCGCATCCATGGCCCTGTCGAATGCCGTAGCGCGCCAATCATAATCGCGCTTGGTTCCCTTCAGGTGGACCTCCGCGTAGGTGGGACGATGATAGGTCTCCTGGAAAAGCTGGAAGGTTCCGATGTCTGCTTCTTTGAGTTGCCGAAAACGATCTGTTGTTTGCGGGGCCAGATTCACGTTGACGCGCCGGATTTCGCCGGGACCGATTTTGGTGTTGTAAACGGTCGCGATGGAGTCGATGAGGTATTGAAAACCCTGCGGCGGCAACGCTTCACCGGAGACAATCAGAACCCGCTTGTGCCCCTGGCGGATCAGGATGCGGGTCTCTTCCGCAATCTCTTCCTGCGTCAGCGTGCGGCGCTTGAGAGATGTATTCGTCGCGCGGAAGGCGCAGTATGTGCACTCGTTTGCGCAGCGGTTGGAGACGTAAAGCGGCGCGAAGAGCACCAGACGCGATCCGTAGATTTCTTCCTTGATCTGCTTTGCAGCAGAGAAGATTTCCTGAAGCAGCTCCGGGCTTTCGACAAACGAAAGACGGGAGACTTCGTCCATGGAAAGTCCGTGCATTTCCTTCGCCTTGACCAGCAGCTCACGGACCTGTGCCGGCTTTGGTGACTGACGATGCGTCAGTATTCCTTCTATCTCCTGCTCGCAAATGAAATCCGCTCGTTCGTGGGTAATCAAGGGATTCTCCTATCGAATCGCTCAGTCGGCGCCGTGGCTGGTGGAATTCGCGCCGGCTGTCTGGGCCGGAGTTTCGCTTTCAATCCGGCTGTTTATTACTTCAATTGCTTTCGCGGCGGTGCAGTTGCACACGTGTTCGCCGTCGATCATTACAGTTGGACCGGTCTCGCATTTCTCGAAACAGAAGCCTGCGCGCACGTCGATGCGGCCTTCCAGTCCGTTCTGTTCCGCGTGGCGCAGCACGCCGTTCAGCACTTCCTGCGAGCCCTTCAGGTAACAGTTGGTTCCCAGGCACACACTGACTTTGAGTTTGTCATCGCCCTGCGACTGCATCAGGGGAAGAGATTCATCCGCGATGCGGCGGCGGCTCTGGTAGGAGGTATGCAGAAGATGATGCGCCTTCTCTCCTCCAATCGCTCCCAGGAAGTTTGCGTAGCACTCCGTGATGAAGACGTTGTCCTGCGACTTGTGCAACTGCAGCATCTTGTCGGCGTGGTAGAGGCCCTTGGTTCTGAGCGCCCGAGAATCACGCGAGGCGGTCACCGGCTGTCCTGCGCCGCCGATGCATCCGCCGGGGCACGCCATCACTTCGATCAGGTCGTACTGGCTCTTGCCCGCCCTCACCTGTTCCGCGACGACGCGAGCATTGCGCAAACCGTGAACGATGGCCAGCTTGAGCTTTGAGCCGTTGACCTCAATGGTGGCCTCGCGCAAGCCTGAATCGCCGCGCACCTGCTGAAATTCAACATGGTCCAGCTTGTTGCCTGTAACCTTTTCCGCGGCGTAGCGCAGAACGGCCTCCATCACACCGCCGGAGTTTCCGAAGATGACTCCGGCGCCGGTGTAGAAGCCGAAAGGCATATCGAAGGATTCGGGCTGCAACGTATCGAAGATGAGGCCAGCGGACTGAATCATCTGGGCCAGTTCCTGCGTGGTCAGCACGTGATCCACGTCCGGGTCGCCATCGACAGCCATCTCCGGGCGCTGGGCTTCAAACTTCTTGGCCGTGCACGGCATGATGGCTACGACCTTGAGGTCTTTGCGATCGATTTTGAGCTGACCGGGAAGCATCGCCTTGACCAGCGAGCCGAACATTGCCTGCGGCGAGCGGCAGGTGGAAAGATTGGGCAGCAATTCAGGGAAATACTGCTCCGCGTACTTAACCCAGCCGGGGCAGCAGGAGGTGAACATGGGCAGAGTTCCGCCCGCCGTTTTGCGCTCAAGAAACTCCGTGCCTTCTTCAATGACGGTAAGATCGGCGGCGAACGATGTGTCGTAGATTTGGTTGAAGCCGAGTTGCTTCAGGGCCGCAACGATCTGGCCGGTGGCAATCTCTCCCGGTTTCATGCCAAAGCACTCGCCAAGGCCAACGCGCACGGCCGGCGCAATCTGCACAACGACTGTTTTCGTTGGATCAGCGAGCAGATCCCAAACCTGATCGACTTCCGACTTGATGGTGAGAGCACCGGTGGGGCAGACGCTGGCGCATTGTCCGCAGTTGACGCATTCGACATCGCCAAGCTTTTTGCCGAATGCCGGCTGCACGCTGACTTCGTGGCCGCGATGCGCGAAGTCGATGGCGCCGATGCCCTGAATCTCAGAGCACATGCGCACGCAATCGCCGCAGAGCACGCACTTGTTGGGGTCGCGAATCAGCGACGGAGAGGACTCATCCAGCGGAACGGGCTGGAGCACTGACTTGAAGCGCACCTTCTTTACGCCCAGCCGCAGAGCCAGGCTTTGCAATTGGCAGTTGGCGCTACGCGCGCAGGTGGGACAGCTTTGGTCGTGGTTGGCCAGGAGGAGTTCAATCGCGATGCGGCGAATTTCGCGGATCTCCGGGGTTGTGGTTTGAACCTTGAGACCAGGCTCGGGCGGCGTGGAACATGCGCCCTGAATTCCGCGCCCTTCCACCTGCACCAGGCATAGGCGGCATGCGCCATAGACGCTGAGTTCAGAGTGATAGCAGAACGTGGGCAAATCGATGTTGGCCTTGCGAACAAGCTCGAGCAGGTTGCGCTCTCCCTCGATCACTACCGTCTTTCCGTCGATGGTCAAAGTTGGCTGTGTGACCGTGTTCATCTGGCTATATCCCCTCGATCGCGTGAATTTTGCATGCAGTGACGCACGCTCCACACTTGATGCAGAGCTCCGGATTGATGTGGTGCGGCTTTTTCTTTTCTCCTGTGATGGCTCCCGTTGGGCATGCCTTCAGGCACAGTCCGCAGCCCTTGCACTTCTCCTGGTTGATCTCAGGCCGCAGCAGGGCCTTGCAACGTCCAGTCCGGCAGCGCTTCTCGAAAACGTGCTCCTCGTACTCCTTGCGGAAGTAGCGCATGGTGGAGAGCACGGGATTCGGCGCTGTCTTTCCCAGGCCACACAAGGATCCGACTTGTACAGCGCGTCCAAGTTTGTCGAGGAGGTCAAGCGTATTCTGGTCGGCGCGCCCTTCAATTACGTCGTCAAGCAACGCGAGCAGTTGCCTTGTTCCTTCTCTGCACAGCACGCACTTGCCGCAGGATTCGCGCTGCGTGAACTCCATGAAGAAGCGCGCGATGCT
>Ga0182027_10004200_pt1 | contig 22440 bp, 18 predicted proteins | sample 712E1DmetaG_FD_121300 | JGI IMG/M metagenome (GOLD analysis project Ga0182027, IMG submission 121300) | Permafrost microbial communities from Stordalen Mire, Sweden - 712E1D metaG (Illumina Assembly) | ecosystem: Environmental > Terrestrial > Soil > Wetlands > Permafrost | place: Sweden... | reverse complement strand
TTCATGGCGGTAATTACAATAACAACTGAAACAAAACCAAGGATAATAAACGGCACTAATTTCCCGATTATTAATTGATATGGTTTAATAGGAGTAACAATAAGTTGCTCAAGCGTTCCGATTTCTTTTTCTTTTACAACAGCCAATGATGTTAATATTAATGTTATTACCGTTAAAAGCATTCCGACAATTCCAGGTACCATAAACACTTTGGTTTTCAATTCAGGGTTGTACCAGACTCTTACTACAGAATTAATGGATCCCGCAGGTTTTATTTTCCTACCGCTTTGATCAAGATATTCTTCAATAATTAGTTTTGAATAGTCCGATACAATGGTAGTTACATTGCCCGCGGCTATAGATGCCGAGTTTCCGTCGGATCCGTTAAATATTGCCTGTAGCGAAGCTGTTTCTCTATGGTATATTTTCTTTTCAAAATCTTTTGGAATTACTATTGCTACAAGGCATTTTCCTTTCTCAATGTCGTTTTGAACAGTTTTATAATTATCTTCATAATGATCAATCACAAAAAATCCTGAACTTGTAAATCTTTCAATTAACTTTCTGCTAGTTGAACTTTTATCTTGATCATAAACAATTGTGCGGACATTATTAAGATCTAACGTTGCAGCATATCCAAAAAATAAGAGCTGGAAAATCGGTGCAAATAGAATCAGTCCAAACATTTTAGGATCGCGTTTGAACTGTAGAAATTCTTTTTTAATGATATGTATAATTGTTTTCATATTATATTTTATCTAATCGCTGCCATAAATATTCGTCTATTATTTTAAGGTTTTATTATGTTTTCTAATTTATTTATAATATCATCTAACGTTATCATTTTCATGCATAAGGTTGGTCGGTTATTCATACAATAATTCCAATTAGCCGGCTTAGGATCGGTGTATTTGCACGGTATACATTCTAAATCGCCGGTAATAACTTTTGAACGGTTACTTTTATCAAAAGGTCCGGTATCATCTGGGTCGGAATATCCCATATACATTATTACAGGTGTTCCAACAGCATTTGCAATATGTAATGTGCCGGTATCCGGTCCAATAACCAGAAAAGCCCGTTCAATAATCGTGATTAAATTTCTTAAACTGGTTTTACCTGCTAAAGAAATAGAAGATGAATTCATAAGTCGACGAACTATCTCTATTTCATCGGTATCATTTTTTGTCCCGAGAAATACTAATTGATAATTATATCTGTCATTAATTTCATCAGCCAGTTTAGCAACCGTTTCATACGATAATTGTCGTACTGATTTTTTTTCACTGCAGGTAAATTGTATACAGATAAAATTGTTATTTATAATTCCATTCTCTTTTAATATTATATCAGCTTCTTCTTTCTCTCTTACCGTAGTACATAATTTTGTTTGTTCAACATCCGTGCATCCGGTTATATAATTGACTAACTGTTGTTCAGCCGGGACTGCATGACCTTTTCGATCAATTGAGATATCATGCAATATCTGCAAACTATTTCTGTAGCCAACAACTAATTTTGAGCCTAATAGTCTTGCCATCAATGTATAGTGTGTATTCACCTCCTGGATAAAAACACAATCATATTTATATTTTCTTAACGAAATAAATAATAATAAATGCTGTTTTATGTTGAACTTTTCTGGAAATGAAAACAGATTATTTATTCCCTCGTTATTTTCAAATAAATCCTTACTTTGAATATTTACCAAAACATCAATAAATGAGTTTTTATACTCTCTTTTTAATTTATTGATTACAGGAGTTATAAAAACATTATCACCGATTAATCCGTCACGAATGACAAGAAATTTGTACTCGTTTAATTTCTTGCTTTTCAGTCCATCTAATAATTTTCTTTTATTACTATATAAAATCATTTTCTAATTATTTGATATATTTTAGAGGTAATTCCCATAATGATAAAAACTTATGTCCAATCCTTCCCTCGCTATAAATAGCAATCGGATCTTCCAAATTAAATGGCTCTAATATTAGGTTTCTATCCCTGCACTTTCCAATTCGTATATCCCGCTTATTTTTCCATTGAGGATACCGAAGATGGGTGGTTGTTAAAAGATATTTTGCCCCAGATTGAGAAAAGTTTGCCAATGCTTTCTTAATATCATTTATTGGTAAATGTTGAAGGACATCACGACAAAATATCAGATCACATTGTGGTAATACATCACTTACTAAATCCAGCTGAATGAACCGATACTGAGGATAGAATGCCCTATGTTTCAGAACTAAAGAAGGAACAATCTCTCCACCGGTATATTCAAAATTACCTGGTAATTTCTCAAGTAATAACGGCATCCAGGAAAAGCCACCACAGGCCGCATCCAACATGCTATTGATTTTATACTCGATTATTATTTTGAAAATAATTTCTCTGGTATGCTTGGTAAACTCAATTGTCGATCCACCTCCTGAAACGTCTTCATATCCCCATAGCTTTTCCTTATTTATTATATCAAAAGAATTAATTCTGATTTCCCTTTGAAATTCTTCCCTTTGTTTTGAAGGTAATAAAAAGGAATAAATCTTATTCATAATGCTTTTTATACGTTCAAATGAATTTCTTGACTTAGTAATTTCTTTGTTCATATTTTACTTTAATATTTTATTTTATTTAATTAGTCTAACTAATTGAAAAGTAATAAAACTAATAACGTTACTACCCCACTTTGCCTATTTACTTGAACAAGGGGAGTATACAATTTTTAATTAATGACTTTACCTTTTTGCCGTAAGTATTGTTCTATTTAATTATTCTTCTCTTTTTTATTATATATGATAATAGCGGTTCCAAGTAATACCGTAGTAAATAATATCAGATACAATAGCTGATCCCAGTATGCGGATATCCCGACACCCCTAAGTACAATCGCTCGTAAAATTCTGATAAAAAATTTTGCCGGTGTTATGTTTGTGACAATTTGAATAAGTGGAGGCATACTTTCTATCGGAAAAATAAAACCGGAAAGAATTACCGAAGGTAGAAGCGTAATAAGTGTTGCCATTGTAAATGCAACCTGCTGGGAGTCTGAAATTACAGAAACTAAAATCCCTACACTTGTTGCTGCAAGTAAAAATATAAGGGTACAAATAAACAAGAAAAGATAACTTCCCTCAACAACCACATCAAACATAAAGTAACCAACAATAAGAATCATTACTGCATTATATAAAGATAGAATAACATAGGGAAGAGTTTTCCCAATTATTAATTCAGAAGTTTTTATTGACGAAACATTAATTTGGTCTATTGTTCCTCGTTCTTTTTCTCTGACAAGAGAAAGCGAAACACTAATCGCGGCTGTTATAATTAATATCATAGCAATTAGTCCGGGGACAAGAAATCTTGTGGATTTCAGATCAGGGTTGAACCAAAAAATCGGTTCAAAATCAATCGGTACATATTGTTTTACCCCATTAATTGCTAATACATCGGTAGAGAGATTTTTACTATATGAACTTGTAGCTGCCGTAACATAAAACTGGATTATATTTGCCGTATTTCCATCAACTCCGTCAATAAGGAATTGAATTTTTGCTTCCTGCTTTGAAAAATATTTCTTTGATAAATTTTGAGGAATTACAACTACACATTGAGCTTTTTTTGTATCTAGAATTCCTTTGATTTTTGAGTCATCCGAAATATTATCAACTAAATCAAAGTATGTCGATCTAGTCAATGAATTGACAAATTCCCTGCTGATATTTGAATGGTCTTCGTCGTATACAATAATTTTTATATGGTGTACATCAAAATTAACAGCATAGCCAAATATTCCAAGTAAAAACATTGGAAATAATATTAATATAAGAAACATCCGGATATCTCTGAAGAGATGTTTGAATTCCTTTTTGGTTATCGCGACTGTTCTTCCAATGTTCATCTTTTTTTCCCCTTATCTAGCAGATGAATAAACACATCTTCGAGTGTCGGAATTATTTTGCTTATTTTTTTCAATTCTAAGGAATTTCTAATGCATAATTCTTTTATTTTTGAAATTTCTGTAAAATTTTCATTTACACTAATATGTACATTATTTCCGAATATTGAAGTTTCTTCAACAAAATCCTGTTTTTCAAACAGTTCAAGGGCATCAACCACCCGGTCACATTCGATTTCATATATACTATTTTTAAGGTAATTGGTTTTTAATTGTTTAGGATTTCCTTCTGCAATTAATTTACCCGCATCAATTAAAATTATATTATTGCAGAATTCAGCTTCTTCGAGGAAATGGGTAGTAACAAAGACAGTTATACCTTCTGCAGAAAGATCATTAATTAAATCCCAAAAATTTCTTCTTGAGATCGGATCAACACCACTTGTCGGCTCATCCAAAAATACAATACTCGGTTTATGAATTACCGCTGTTCCCAAAGCTAACCGCTGCTTTATCCCTCCAGGCAACGAGCCGGTTAACAATTTTTCCTTACCTACAAGATCGGCAATTTTCAATACCCATTTTTTTCTTTCCTGTAAATCCTTTTCGTTCATATTATATACACCGCCGAAAAAATCTAAATTCTCCTCAATTTCCAAATCATTGTAAAGAGAAAATTTCTGCGACATATACCCGATGTTTTGTTTCACTTTATCCGGATCTTTTGAAATGCTGAATCCCCCGACAAAAGCATCGCCTGAAGTTGGCTCAAGAATTCCACATAACATTCTAATAGTTGTAGATTTACCGGCACCGTTAGCTCCAAGAAAACCGAAAATTTCGCCTTGTTTTACGTTGAAAGAAATACTATCAACAGAAACAAATTTCCCGAATTTTTTTGTCAGATTTAGTACTTCAATACTATTCATTTTTTATTTTTAACTTTTTTGTCGTCAACGTAAGCGGATTCTTCTTGACGAATTAAATGAATAAAAACATTTTCAAGTGATGGTGTTACAATCCTATTGTCATATAATTCTATTGAATTATCTTTAAGCAATTTTTCAAGTGTGAGATAATCTTTATCAACATCATCAATAATTATATCAACTCTGTCTCCAAACATTTGTGCTTCAAATCCGGTCTGGTGTTTTATAATTTCATAAGCTTTTCTGACAGGGGAACAAACTATTTCAAGTGTCTTTTTGCCCAACATATCTTTAATTTTTCCCGGCGTGTCAAGAGCAATTATTTCACCTTTATTCATTAAAGCAACTCTGTTACACCGCTCGGCTTCATCCAGATAAGGTGTTGACATAAAAATTGTAATCCCTTCTTTAATCAGTCCGGAAAGAATCTTCCAGAAATCACGTCTTGAAACAGGATCAACTCCTGTTGTCGGTTCATCTAAAAACAAAATTTTCGGCTTGTGAATTAAACTGCAAGCAAGCGCTAGCTTTTGTTTCATCCCACCTGAAAGTTTATCTGCAGGACGGCTGCGAAATTCTTTTAGTCGTGTGAAATCTAGTAATTCGTTTCTACGTTCATCGTAATCTTTTATATTGTGAATCTCGGCAAAAAATTCAATGTTTTCATCAACAGTCAAATCCCCATATAAGCTGAACTTCTGGGATAAATAACCAATACTTTTTTGAATCGTTTTTTTATTCTTCGATATATCTTTGCCTAGAATTATTAATTCGCCTTCATTAGGAGAAATCAGACCGCATAACATTCTTATGGTTGTTGTTTTACCTGCCCCGTCCGGTCCGACTAAACCAAACATTTCTCCATTGCTTACACTAAGTGAAATACCTTTTACGGCTTTTACACTTCCAAAGGATTTATGGATATTCCTAATGTCTATAATAGAATTCATATTTTTCAAGTATTGTAAATAAACTATTCAGTATAAATTTTAACATCTGCCGGAAGGCCTACTTTCAGTTCAAAATTCGGATTAGGAATTTCTACTTTAACAGCAAAAACAAGTTTAGTACGTTCATCCTTAGTTTGGATATTTTTTGGTGTAAATTCAGCTTCCGGAGAGATAAAGGTAACCTTTCCTTCAAATGATTTATTTTTAAACGAATCTATATTTAATTCTGCCTTCTGTCCGAGTTTTACCTTGCCTAATTCTGTTTCAGACACATAAATTCTGACTTCAACTTTAGATAAATCGGAAATTTTTACAATTGAGGACATCAGTGAAACTGATTCTCCTATCTCAATGAATTTTTTAACTACAAATCCGTTGATCGGAGCTATGACGAAGCAATCGCGAATACTCTTTTTTATTGCGTCAACCGCGGCCGATGATTTTTCATAATTGGCTCTTGCTTGTGCGATTTCTTCAGGTCTAGCTATGTTTTTTATTTTTGTAAAATTTTCCTGTGCCCCTTTCAATTGTGCCTGCATTACATCAAACTTTGAAACCGCATCATCGTATTGTTTTTGTGTAACTGAATTTGATTTAATCAGCTTTTCCATTCTTTCAAGATCAGATTTCGCAGAAATAAAATTTGCCGTTGCCTGATTAAATCCTTCTTCAGCTTGAATTATATCTTCTTTCCTTGAACCTTTTACGAGCAAATTAAGCTGGGATTTTGTAATATCTCTTGAAGCTTCATTTTCCCTTAACTGTATACCAAGTGTTTCATGATCAATTATTACAAGTGTATCACCGGATTTTACCTGAGAACCTTCATCCTTTAATAATTGCAAAACTTTACCGGAAACCTGTGAACTTATTACAGATTCAGTTGTTTCGATAGTCCCGGATTCTTCAATTATGCCTTTGCTGTTCTTGTCGCTGCATGAAAGAAGAATGGATAGAAAAGAAAAGAATAGTAATTTTTTTAACAGGTTCATTTTATATCTCGTTTTATATTTAATTTTATAAAGTAATTAATGAAATTTCTCACCGTTAATTACGCTTCCACAAACAACTAGGTAATACTAAAAATTGTTAATTACATCCGAAAGATCAGATTTTTAAACCGACAAATCTTACAACGGAAGCAGTTCCCTGATGATATTTTCCTTCATCAAGATTTATTGTTTCTTTAGATAATATTTCAAAATCCAAATCAATAAAATCATCAACAATATCTTCAAGTGAAAAAAGCAATTCTTCGTTTTTCGGGCCACCGGAATTATATTTAATTTGTTCCTTTTCAAATGCCTCAAATATAATTTTACCCCCATGTTTAAGAGCTTTAATCGCTTTTTTGTGTAAGCTGCTTTGTAAAACTTTATCATCAAGATGCATATAAATTATAGCTATCACATCGTAATGATTTGGAAGAGGTGCATAATCAGAAAGATTCTCTAGCATATAGTTTATTTTAACTTTATTTTCAGCAGCAAGTTTCTCTGCTTTAATTTTTCCGGCACTACAAAAATCTACAGCATCAACTTCCCATCCTAATGACGCAGCATAAACCGCGTTTCTGCCCTCTCCTTCAGCAGGAAATAGAATTTTTCCGGGGATTAAGTTTTGTAATACTTCCTTTAAAAATTGGTTAGGTTCTATTCCATAAGCATAGCCACTTTCAGAAAACCTATCATTCCAAATATTTATCATTATAACCGTATATTTTAACAATAAAGATAAGTATTTGATGCTCTCTTTGTCATTTACTATTTTTAAGTTAATTAAAAATGGAAATGTTTTGATCAATACTGAAAAAATTATAATTGTCGGCGACCGGGTATTAGTTAAACCTGAAGAAAACTTGGGTAAAACAAACAGCGGTTTATATCTTCCACCTGGCATTCAGGAAAAAGAAAGGGTGCAGGGCGGTTATGTTATAAAATCCGGTCCAGGATATCCGATTGGAATGCCGATTGATGATGATGAACCATGGCGGGATAAAAAATCAACCAAGTATATTCCTCTCCAAGCTCATGAAGGAGATTTTGCTTTATTTCTTCGCAAGGACGCTATTGATGTTGAATTTGAAAAAGAAAAATTTGTAATAGTATCACAGTCGGCAATTCTTCTTCTTTTTAGAGATGAAGACCTTCTGCATTAAAAATACTAATCTTTTGAATAAACAGATTTACCAACCGATTGTAAGCTTGTAGGGTAAATCTAAAACCGCTAATGGCGGATTAAATAGGAGATGCAAATGAATATTATCCAGGAATTTAAAACCTTTGCTATGAAAGGTAATGTTCTTGATATGGCAATTGGGATTATCATTGGCGCTACATTTGGCAAAATAGTTACATCTCTTGTAACTGATATAATTCTGCCTCCAATTGGGTTGCTTATTGGAGGAATTGACTTTAGCGGTTTATCAATTGCATTAAAAGCTGGTGTTGTCATCAAGTACGGGTTATTTATAAATACTGTAATTGATTTTCTAATCGTTGCATTTGCAATATTTTTAATGATAAAAGCTATTAACCGTTTTAGAAAATATGAAAAAGAAATGCCCTCTATCCCGCCATCACCTAGTGAAGAAGTAGTTTTATTAACACAAATCCGGGATTTGCTCAAAAAATAATTTATTTGGTCGGGGTTTTTACTTAAAACTCCGACAATAAAATCTTACCCGAAAATTAATGTACTGGTCTCAAATTGCGATAATACAAATAACTTATCAACAATGATCATATCCACTATAGGAATTGTCCGCTGATAGTCAAGTTTATTTAACATTTACTTTAATCTATATTATATTTTTCTATTTTGGCTTAATTGTTGATATCCTATAATAAATTATTATTAACTATTTAGGAATTCTTATGTCTTTTTCTTTACAAAAACAAACTATAAAAACAATACTAGCAATTATATTTATATTAAGTGGTATTACCGGATTGATTTATCAGATCGTCTGGTTTAAATATATTAGCCTGTTTCTTGGGAATACGACATATGCACAAATGACTGTGCTGGCTTCATTTCTTGGAGGTCTCGCTTTAGGAAATTATTTTTTGGGAAAAAAAGCAGATGTAATTTCCAATCCGATTAGGGTTTATGCGTTTCTAGAATTGTTTATAGGTGCATTTTGCTTATTATACCCTGTTCTTAGCTCACTTATAGGTAATTCTTTTCTTCAAATAGCATCTCATTTAAATTTTTCATCTCAACATTTTCTTTTTTCTGTGCTTCGGTTTTTTGTTTCAACAATTTTGCTTCTGTTCCCAACTATTGCAATGGGGGGAACTCTTCCTATTTTAAGTAAATATTTTGTTAGTAATTTAAAAGGGACTGCTAAAGATATTGCATTGCTATATTTTCTTAATTCATTTGGAGCTGTTATTGGTGTGCTTTTTGCGGGTTTTATTCTTATTAAAGAATTTGGGCTTGCAACTACGTGTTATTCTGCGGCAATATTAAACATTCTGATAGGTATTTCCGGCATTGTTCTTTCTTTAATTTCGGAAAACACTTTATCCAAAGATGACCGATTGATAATAGGACCAACAGAGCTTACTTGTATGGAATCTCCTGCAATCAAAATTATAAAAATTATTATGATGGTTTCCTTTTTATCAGGTATGGCAGCTCTTCTTTATGAAATGGTATGGACAAGACTTCTTATTAACTTCTTCGGTTCTTCAACCTACTCCTTTTCTATAATGTTATCGTCTTTTATTCTTGGGATAACAATAGGAAGCTGGATTCTTTATAAAAATGCGCTAAAGAAATTTGACAGAATCAAAATTCTCATATTTTCACAAGCTGCAATTGGTTTGACAACAATGGCAGTCCTTTTATTTTACGAGCGACTTCCATATATACTTTGGGAAATATCTGCCTTATTTTCAAAAACACCACAATCTTTTGAAATATTTCTATTTATGGAATTTATGATTTGCGGAACTCTGATTTTATTGCCTACAATTTTTATGGGCATTTCACTGCCTGCAGCGGCAGAAGCAGTTTCAATTGAAAAAAATAGGGTTGGTTCTGCTGTGGGAAAAATATTTTCAATCAACACTATAGGAACTGTAATTGGAGTAATTTTAACCGGATTAGTTTTTATTCCATATTTTGGTATTAAGAGATCATTTGAAATCGGAATTGCCATAAATTTTCTTTCCTCTATTATACTTTTGTTGAGTTATAATCTTATTAAAAAGAGAACAAAATTTGTCGTTTCATTTATTTATTTATGCTCATTTATTATATACATTGTATTGTTTTCAAATTGGAATAGATCTGTAATTTCAAGCGGCGTATTTAAATCTTTCAGTACTCCTCCTCCAAAAACTTATGCGGATTTTCTTAAAACAGCATCGAATGAAAAAATAGTTTTTTATGAAGAAGGCGTTAATGCAACTGTCGCGGTAACACAATCTTTATCCGATTCAACTCTGAAGAGTCTGATAATTAATGGAAAGCCGGACGCCAGCACCTACTTCGATATGCCGACCCAGGTATTGTTGGGTCAAATTCCTATGATGCTTCATCCAAATCCTAAAAAGGTTTTTGTAGTTGGATTCGGAAGCGGAACTACAATCGGGTCCATATTAACTCATCCGGTTGAAAAAGTGATATGCGCTGAAATATCAAAAGAAGTTATAAATGCTGCGTCATTCTTTACTAAAGAGAATAATAATTGCAGTAATGATAAAAGACTTTCTCTGATAAATGAAGATGCTCTGACACTTCTTAAATTATCTAAAGATAAATATGATGTTATAATATCCGAACCTTCAAATCCATGGATTGCAGGGATCGGAACACTTTTTTCAAAAGAATATTTTCAAAAGTGCCTTGATAGAATGAATGATGACGGAATTATGGTGCAATGGTTTCATGTTTATGACACGGATGACTCTATTGTTCAATTAGTACTTAATACTTTTTCTTCTGTTTTTCCTTATGCACAAATTTGGAATTCCGTATCTAATGATATTATACTGGTTGGTTCCAAAAAAAATATCCAGCTTAACATTAAGAGTTTGGAAACTAAATTTGCGGCGCCTAAAATCAGTAATGATTTTAAAAGAATTCTTATGCCTAATTTATTTACGTTTCTTTCATGTCAATCCTCCTCCCCACGTGGTTTTTTTGAAATGTCTGAGAAATTACCTTTAAATACAGAAACCCATCCGCTTCTTGAATTTCTTGCTCCGAAATCATTTTATGTGGGTAAACAATCATCCTATATTTATAAATACGATGAAAAATTTGATACACTTTCAAATAGTTTATTAATTAAAGATTTTATTAAAAATCGCCCTGTTAGAAAAGATGAGATCTTAGACGCAGTGAAATACAACTTGAAATATTCGCTGAATTTTCGGTATTGCTTTGGATTGTCAAGATATCTTAGAGAAAAATATCCGGATGATTATGAAACAAATTATTATTATGCGATCTCTTTGGAAAAATTCGGTCTTTTGAATCAAACAACTCCAATTCTTGAAAAAATTTCTGCATCATTCCCGGATTCAATTCAAAATAAGATTAAATATTATGATGCTTTGATTTTAGAAAAAATAAATGCAACAACTTTTATAAAATTCTCATCGATTAGTAGCGAAGTTAATTATATTATTTCCGTTTCTCCAAAGGACTCTGTATCGGTAATTAGAATGCTGTCAAAATATGCTACAGTTTATCGAAAAAACAGCGACTATATAAATGCTCAATATCTTTGTGACAAAATTGAGCAATACACTATTAATAATAAAAATTTATTGAAACATATTAATTCAGAGGAATTTTTCTTTACCGGGGCACTTGCAAACTTTTATCAAGACGATTATCAAAAGGTTTATTCCTATTACCTCTCTTTAATGAACTCTCGAGCTGATACCGATAATTTAATCAGAATGAGAAGATTGATAGAATGGTGGATAAAAAATAAATCCTCTCGCCTCAAGCAAAAAGATAGCTGAAATACGCCTACTCACCTCGCGGCTTTAATGAGGCAGATAGATTAAAAATAACGGCAATAATTCAGCCCAAAATTATTAACTACTATAATTATGTGTAATAATAAAATGGAAACAAACCATTTTTTAATTAACTCCTCGGTAATACTTTTCTTTTAGTTTTTTAACTTTGCAATTAATTAACTAGTAAATATCTTTTGCAATTCCATCGGATCTTTTGTCATGCCAAGAGTTAAAATTAATTTGATTCTCGCCTTTTGTCCATTCAGATAGTCGGTAAATATTACACCCATTTTTTTCAGCCATTTCCCTGCGCCGGGATATCCGTAACTATCAAGTGTTTCTCCGGCTGGACATCGTGAAACTAGAACCACCGGTATTTTTTTTTCTATAACATATTTAATTCCTTCAAATGCGGTCGGAGGTACATTGCCGACGCCCATTGCTTCAATAACCAATCCTTCCGTACCGCTATCAGCGGAAAATTTGAAAAATTTTTCATTCATTCCCGCATATACCTTTATTAAATCAACATTAGTAACTATTTTTTTTGTTTCTATTGTTTCTAACTTTCGCGGCATTCTGTTATAAAAAACTTTATCGCGGTCAATAAATCCAAGTGCTCCAAAATCTAAACTGTGAAAAGTTTCAATATCCTCGGTATGCGTTTTAGTTACTTCGCTTGCGGCATTAATTTCGCCGTTTAAACAAACTAAAACTCCAATACCTTGGCTATTTGAATTATTACATATCCGGATTGCATCAATCAGATTTCTAGGGCCATCCCAATCCGGTTCAGAACTTGTTTTCATAGAACCGATAACAACTATCGGTTTATTTGTTCTTACGGTTAAATCTAAAAAATAAGCTGTTTCCTCAAGAGTATCCGTACCATGAGTAATTATTATTCCGTCGACAGATGCATCATTAGAAAATTCTTTTATTTTTTCAGAAAGTTTTAACATTAATTCAGGAGTAATATGCGGACCAGGAAAATTGCCAAATTCATAGTGTGACAAATTTGCTAACTTTCCGACTTCTGGAATTTTATTTAGAATTTCCCCAGCATGAAAATAGGGCACTGCTGTTTTTGAAGTTTCCTCGATTTTCATTGAAAAAGTGCCACCGACAAAAACAATCAAAATATTTTTCATATTAATCTCTCTTTCAAATTTCTCTAAAACACTCCCGGCACAAAATTAGCTATGTTTATTTTGAAAATAATAATGTCTTTTAAAAAAATAATTCAATTCTTTTACGAATTAATTTGCACGGAAGTTCTCTAAATTCTATTTTCAACCCCCTGCAAATTAGCAAAAACATTATGTGCATAAGATGTGTATAAGTAATTATCGTGAAACGTTTCACAAATATAAATGGTTGCGGGGTTTTATATTGATTGAAAATATTTATGTTACCTTATAATGATTTATCTTTTTAATTCTTTGTTATACAATGAATTATGGGAATTATTTAATGTTAACGTTATGTTAATAACTTTTTTAATAAAATAATTAATTGATAATATAAATACGGTATTCTTCCTATTCAAAATCATTTATTTGTGGATAATATGCAAAATTCGGCCGAAAAACTTATTATTGAAAAAAACGCTAAAGATGCATGGAAAGATTGTTTAAGTATAATAAAAGAAAACGTACCATTTATTACATATAATACCTGGTTTTTGCCAATCAAACCATTTGAGCTGGAAAACTACATTCTCAAAATTCAAGTGCCAAATAATTTTTTTATTGAATGGATTGAAGAGCATTACAATACTTTAATTAATAGAACCGTTTCTCAAATTCTTGGAATAGATGGAAAACTGATTTATGTAATTCTTGATGAAAAAGAACAGAAAGAAGAACTTGAACCATTAATAAAAAATAATCATTCTATTCCTCCACCAGCTCAATCAAGTCCTCTCGATTTTGAAACTTATTTAAATCCAAGATATGTTTTTGAAAATTTTATAAAAGGAGAAGGAAATCAACTTGCACGTGCTGCTTCTTACGCTGTAGCAGAAAATTCCGGACAAACTTCTTTTAATCCACTTTTTATTTATGGCGGAGTGGGTCTTGGAAAAACACATCTTATTCATTCAATCGGCAATAAAATATTGGAACGAGATCCGCAAAAACGGGTAATCTATATTTCAGCCGATGCATTTACTGTAGAATTTGTTGAATCAATTCAAAATGATACAGCAAATGAATTTTCTAGTTTTTATAAAAGTATGGATGCCTTAATAATAGACGATATTCAATTTTTGATCGGCAAAGAAAAAACACAAGATTTGTTTTTTCAAATATTTAATACTCTTCATCAATCGGGAAAACAAATAGTTCTATCAAGCGATAAGGCACCGAAAGATCTTAAAGGACTTAATGAAAGATTAATCTCACGCTTTTCCTGGGGTTTATCTGCAGACATTCAACCCCCTGATTTTGAAACCAGAGTGGCCATTCTTAAAAATAAAAGCGAAGTATACGGAATTAGTCTGTCGCGAGAAATTTTTGAATTTATTGCTCAAAACATCACATCGAATATTAGAGAGCTGGAAGGATGCTTGATTAAACTTTTAGCAAATTCTTCCTTAAATTCGAAAGAGATAAACTTCGAGTTGGTAAAAAGAACTGTACGTGAAGTATCTACAAATAAACAGGTAAATGTTTCTATTGAACTTATTACAAAAGCTGTTTGTGAACATTTTTCAATTGAAGAAAATAAACTCAGAGAAAAAAACAGACGAAAGGAAATTGTTTTTGCAAGACAGGTTGCAATGTATCTATCAAAAGTATTAACAAAATCATCTCTAAAAACTATCGGACTTCATTTTGGAGGCAGAGACCATTCTACGGTAATACATTCACACACTATAATAGAAGAACTTTTAATTTCCGATCATAAAATTAAAGAAACAATTGATTCCATTAAAAATAAAATTGAAATGAATGCTTCTTAATTTTACTCATAATCTTAATCGTACTATTAATCTTATGTTAACAACCTGTGTTTAATTCGTTAATTGTTTGTTGGTATCATAAAATAACAAACAATGATTTTGATAACTGGTATTTCTGAACTTCTTATTAACAATAACTTATTCAAATAATCTTTTATTACGGATGTTATTTTAGATAAATGATGGTTATCAACATATTAACAGCTATCTTATTATTATTACTTTATATAATATTATAATATAATTATAATAAGGGTGTTGATATCTTTAAACTAAGAATAAATATCACCTCTATTAGCTAAGAGATTTTTGAAAAACAAATTTATTTGCCAAATGAAATAAGAATTAATATACCACCACTATAGTCCTGTCTGCCGATCCCCGCTTTGATTTGTTGCTTAAGTGTGGTGAGATGAAAGACGGATTAAATTGTAAATTGAGTACAATTTTGATATTTTTGTTCTAACATGGAGATGGGTTATGGAATTTAAAGTAAACAGTAAAGAACTTGAAAAATTACTTGGAAAAATAATTCCTGCCGTGCCTACCCGCACACCAATGCCGATACTTGAAAATTTCTTATTCGAAGTAAAAGACGGTCAATTGACCATATATGCTACTGATTTGGAAATTTCTTTGAAATCCTCTCTAAACATTGTTTCGGATGAAAATATAAAATTAATAATTCCCGCAAGATTACTTAACGACATTGTAAGAAATCTGAAAGAAACTTCAATTCATTTTAAATTAGCTGCAAATAAAAAAATCAATCTTTTAACCGATACCGGAAAATATACTATCAGTTATTTGGAAGCTGATGAATTTCCTGAAATTCCTTCAGTTGAAACCGATAAAAATTCTAAAGAAATCAATGAGGTGTTTATTAATGGAACAGAATTACGCCAGTCTTTTGAACGTAGCGCATTTGCTATGAGTAAAGAAGAAATGCGCCCGGCAATGATGGGAACGCTATTTGATTTTAGCGATGAGGGATTACGATTGGTAGCAACTGACGGACATAGACTTGTTAATCTTTTGAATAAAAACATTAAAGCTGTTTTTAATCAGCAATATGTTATTCCCGAAAGAGCAGTATCGGTATTATTGAAAGTTCTGGATGAAAAAGACGTTAAAATTCATCTTACGAAATCATTTATTTCCTTTAAGCTTAGCGATATTGAATTAATAACGAGACTAATAGCACAAAAATATCCTGATTTTTCAAGTGTTATACCGTTAGAAAATGAGTTTCTGCTTAAACTTAACACCAAAGAACTACACGATTCCGTTAAACGTATGATGCTTTTTTCAACGTCAAGCACACGCCGTGTAAAATTTTCAATTTCGAAAGATTCTCTTGAAATATCTGCTGAAGATTTGGATTTAGGAGCCTCGGGTGAAGAAAAAGTTGCATGCGAATATAATGGCGAGGATTTTGAAATCGGATTTAATTCAACATATGTGAATGATATGTTGAATCATTTGAGTAGTGAAGAAGAGATTATATTCAAACTACATTCGTCAACAAAGGCGGTAATAATCGAACCGGTTCAGAAAAAAGAAAGTCAGGACTTAATGATGCTGCTTATGCCTGTTCGATTAAATACTTAAAATGATTCTGAAACAAATCGACTTACAAAACTTCAGATTGCATAAAAACACATCGTTAAAATTTTCCGATAATTTAAATCTCATTGTTGGAGGAAACGGACAGGGTAAAACTTCAATATTAGAAGCAATTTATTATCTATGTACAACAAAAAATTTAAACTCTTCATCCGAAAATGAAGCGGTATCTTTCGGTGAAATAAAATTTCAAATTAATGGAAAATTTGAAGATTTATCGAATCATGAAACCACTATTTTTTATGAATCTGAAAAAAACAAAAAGAATTTTATATTAGATAATAAACCGGTTTTTAATTCGTCTTCCATTATAGGAAAATTTCCTGTTGTTTCTTTGATCCAAAATGATCACGCAATTACTCAAGGAGCACCGGCTGACCGAAGAAGATTTGTTGATGCGGTGATATCACAGGCCAGTCCTACTTATTTAGGGATCTTGCTTGAATATAACAGAAAATTACGGCAACGGTCCGCTTTATTAACTCAATTAAAAGAAACAAGAAATCAAAATTTATATCAACAGTTAGATCTATGGACTGAATCTTTGATAACAACCGGAGCTGAAATTATAAAACATAGAACTAAATTTGTTAACGAATTTAATTGTTTCCTGAAAAATGCATACGGCCATATTGTTGAAAGTCTGGAAGAGCCATTAATTGTTTATCAAACGGATTCTAAAATTAATAATGATAATGCAGAGGAAAGTTTACGACAGGAATTCAATACATTTCGGGAAGATGAATTACGCCGAGGGGTAAATTTAGTCGGTCCGCATCGAGATGATTTTACTTTTTTTATAAATAATCTTGAATTGAAAAAATTTGGGTCGCAAGGGCAGCATAAGACATTTCAAATAGCTTTGAAATTCGGACAATTCTTTTTCATTAAGGAGAAACTTGGCCGAACGCCTATTTTTTTAATGGATGATATTTTCGGGGAATTGGATACCGATCGCTCTATGAAAATAAGCGGCTATTTATCTAAAATAGGACAAGCATTTATTACCGCAACGGATTTTATTAAAACTGAAACACTTGGTATAAGAGAAGATAAAAAATTAATTAAAGTGATCAATGGCACGATATCGTACGCCTCTTAGCTTTAAAACAATTGAAGAAATTCTGAATGGGGAAATAGAATTTTCAGGTTTGCGCGAAACAGTTAAGAATTATGAAATTGTTGATAAATTTGAAATTATATTTCCTGAATTAAATTTAATCGCAAAAGCTTTAAAAATTGAAAAACAAGTATTGTTTTTAAGAGTTGAAAACTCTGTATGGAAAAGTGAACTTAATTTTAGGAAAAATCTAGTGGTTGATAAAATCAACAAACATTTTAACGAAAAAGTTATTAAAACAATAAAATTTATATAGGAAATAATCCGGAAAAATGGCTAACGAGAAAAAAAACACAACTGTAGATTCACAATCTGACTATAATGCGAAAAGTATAAATGTATTAAAGGGTCTTGAAGCAGTCAGAAAACGCCCGGCTATGTATATAGGAGATATCGGTTCACGCGGACTACATCACCTTATTAATGAAGTAGTGGACAATTCAATCGACGAGGCTCTGGCTGGATATAACGACCGTGTACTTGTTACAATCCACAAAGATCAAAGCGTTACAGTAGAAGACCGTGGAAGAGGTATCCCGGTTGATCTTCATCCCGAAGAAAAAAAATCCGCACTCGAAGTTGTAATGACTGTTCTACATGCCGGGGGAAAGTTTGATAAAAATTCATATAAAGTATCAGGCGGACTTCATGGTGTTGGAGTCTCTGTTGTAAACGCCCTTTCTGAAATGCTAAAAGTTGAAGTCAGACGTAATGGAAAAATTTATTTTCAGGAATATCATCGGGGAGATCCGAAATCCGCAGTTAAACAAATTGGCACCTACAAAGGTGATGTTACGGGAACAAAAACAACATTTAAACCTGACAGAGAAATTTTCAAAGTACTAAAATTTCAATTTGATACAGTTGCAGAAAGGCTACGTGAATTAGCTTATCTAAATAAAGAAGTTACAATGGTTTTAAAAGATGAAGCAGAAGATCAGGAAGAAACATATAAATTCAAAGGCGGATTGATTGATTTTGTTAAATATCTTGATGAACAAAGAGGATCTATTCATAAACCGATTTACATTGAGGGAGAAAAGGATTCCGTTCCCGTTGAAATAGCTTTTGAGTACAGCGATTCCTATTCTGAAAATGTTCATTCATATGTAAATAATATTAATACAATTGAAGGAGGTACGCACCTGGTTGGTTTTAGAACCGCATTGACAAGAACATTTAATAATTATGCATATAAAAACGGAATCATCAAAGACAACAATAAAATTTCTTTAACCGGCGACGACTTTAAAGAAGGTTTAACAGCTGTAATATCCGTCAAAGTAATGGAACCTCAGTTTGAAGGTCAAACGAAAACAAAACTTGGAAACAGTGAAGTTAAATCGGCAGTTGAAATGCTTGTTGGAGAAAAACTATCGGAATATCTTGAAGAAAATCCCTCAATTGCGAAAAAAATTATTGATAAATGTATGCGTGCAGCCGAAGCTCGTGAAGCTGCTCGAAAAGCAAGAGAATTGGTAAGAAGGAAAAACGCACTTGATTCAATGCATTTACCTGGAAAACTAGCTGACTGTTCGATTAATGATCCGGAGCATTGTGAAATATATATTGTCGAAGGTGATTCGGCAGGCGGTTCTGCTAAAATGGGACGTGACAGAAGATTCCAGGCAATTTTGCCGATTAAAGGTAAAATTTTGAATGTTGAAAAAGCTAAAATAAATAAGATTCTTGAGAATACAGAAATTCAATCGATGATTTCGGCAATTGGTGCCGGTATAGGAGAAGAATTTAATTCTGAAAAAGCACGATACGGAAAAATAATTTTGATGACAGATGCAGATGTCGACGGAAGTCATATCCGAACACTTCTTCTTACATTCTTATACCGCCATATGAAAGAATTAATTACAGATGGAAAAGTTTATATAGCCCAGCCTCCGCTTTATAAACTTAAAAAAGGAAAAGAAGAATTTTATGCTTTTGACGATGATGAACGGGATAAAATATTAAAAAGATTCAAAGCTGAAGCTAAGGGGAAAGAAGAACCTGAAGTCGTTAATGAAGGGGAAGAAACAGAAGAAGCTGCTGCCGGTACTCAAGCAACAAAAGGGGTTTTAATTTCACGTTACAAAGGATTGGGCGAAATGAATCCGGAACAATTATGGTCGACAACTATGAATCCCGAAACCCGGACGGTATTGCAGATTAATCTGGAAAGCGCTGCGGCAGCAGATAAGATTTTTGAAACTCTTATGGGCGATGCTGTTGAACCGCGCCGTGCGTTTATTGAAAAACATGCTAAGTATGCAAAGCTGGATGTTTAACCTAATGCAGTCAATTTAAGTATTCAATAAAGACCATTGCCTTTATGCATCGATATAACAATTTTTAATTTCATTTAATATTAATTAGAAAAATCTCCCCTTTTTTTCAAAGGGGAGTACCCGCGCAAAGCGCGGGGGAGGGGTTCTCCAACAATCTGTAATTTTACACAATACTAAGTTGTAATAATTTAATGCCATAGGTGGGGATATTAAATACCGTTCTTCCAGCGTTAATTTATGAATTCGGAATAACTATAAATGAACAATAAACCCGCTCAAAGCCAGCCGATAATTGATTTTGCGCGTAAAGATTTTAAAACATTCAATAAAAATTTAACCGTTGAAGAAGCTTTAAATAATATAAGGGAAGTCGGTATTGGCGAAAGAATTGTTTATTTCTATACTGTTGACGACGAAGAAAAACTTGTAGGCGTATTACCAACACGACGATTGCTAACCGGAAAAAACGAACAGACACTCGAAGAATTAATGGTAAGGCGTGTTGCCGCATTGCCGATAAATGCTACTGTATATGATGCATGCGAATTTTTTGTGACTTATAAATTTTTAGCTTTTCCTATTGTTGATACGGATAGAAAGATTGTCGGAATAGTTGATGTAAATTTGTTTACCGATGAATTGCTCAATGTGGAAGAAAAGGAAGAGGTTGACAACGCTTTTGAAACAATCGGCTTTACTTTTTCGGAAGTAAAAAATGCTTCGCCACTAAAAGCCTGGCGCCATAGATTTCCGTGGCTTTTAGCAACTATTACGAGCGGCACTATAAGCGCAATACTTGCAGGATTTTTTAAGGCAACACTTGCGCATAGTATTGTGATTGCTTTTTTTCTTACTCTTATGCTTGGTCTGGGAGAAAGTGTCAGTATCCAATCGATTACAGTAACGATACAGAGATTGCATTCATCGCATCCTTCTTTGAAATGGTATTTGAAAACACTTTTTAGAGAAATTCAAATAGCTTTATTGATTGGATTTAGTTGTTCGTTGATTGCTTTCTCGGTGGTTTTGTTTTTAAAACATGATATTCGTTCAGCTATTGTAATTGGCTCAAGCATAATTGTTGTTCAGTTTAACGGATGCATTTTAGGATTAAGCGTTCCATCGGCTCTTCACGCATTTAAGCTTGATCCGAAAATTGCCGCCGGCCCGATTGCACTTGCGGTAACGGATGTTTGTACAATACTTATTTATCTAGGAATAGCATCAATGCTTTTATAAATAATATTATTAAAATATAGTGAATGTTAAAGTGAAAGATAGTTTAGGTTAAAAAACAGGTTAAGGTTTAGGTCAAGGTTAAGAAAGTATGTTACGGGAGTTGCACAGTTTTCATTCCCTAACCTCAACCTTGACCTTAATCTTGACCTTGACCTCAACCTTTCAGCATGAGTTATTTAATCATAATTACTACGTACGAATTTCTTAAATTTGCAGTACAATAACAGAGAAATATAGTCAAATAACTAAATACATCTCTTATGACAACAATATTTGAAAAAGTAGTGCCTGTTTCACTTGAAGAAGAAATGAAATCGTCTTACATCGATTACTCAATGAGCGTAATCGTTGCCCGTGCATTACCCGATGTAAGAGACGGACTCAAACCTGTTCATCGCCGGGTTCTTTTTGGAATGCATGAACTTGGCGTACCTCACAATAAACCTTATAAAAAATCTGCACGTATAGTTGGAGAAGTCCTTGGTAAATATCATCCGCACGGAGATACTGCGGTTTATGATTCAATGGTGCGAATGGTGCAGGAATTTTCACTTCGCTATCCTCTAGTTGACGGTCAGGGAAATTTTGGATCTGTAGATGGGGACTCGCCTGCGGCAATGCGTTATACCGAAGCACGACTTGCAAGAATCGCAGAGGAAATGCTGCGTGATCTTGATAAGAATACTGTAAACTTTGTTTCTAATTTTGACGATTCATTGCAGGAACCGTCCGTTCTCCCTGCATATCTTCCTAATTTGCTTGTTAACGGCGCAAGCGGCATTGCTGTAGGTATGGCAACAAACATTCCGCCCCATAACTTAGGCGAAGTAATTGACGGCTTAGTTGCGATTATAGACAATCCTAAAACGACCCCGGAAGATTTGATGAAATATGTTAAAGCTCCGGATTTTCCAACCGGCGGGATAATTTACGGATACGAAGGGGTTAAAGAAGCATTTCTTACCGGACGTGGAAAAATAATAATCCGTGCCAAAGCAAATATTGAAGTGCTTAAAAACGACAGGGAAAATATTGTTATTACTGAAATTCCATATCAAGTAAATAAAGCTTCATTGATAGAAAAAATTGCAGAACTGGTACGAGAACAAAAGATTGAAGGAATTTCAAATATCCGTGATGAATCCGACCGTGACGGAATGCGCATTGTAATAGAATTAAAACGCGACGGGCAGCCGGCAGTTACTTTGAATCAATTATTCAAGCATACACAGATGCAGGTAACATTCGGTGTTATAATGCTTGCGCTTGTAAATGGCTCTCCAAAAGTGCTGACGCTTCAGCAAATGATGCAGTAATTCCTCGACCACAGAATGGATGTGCTTGTTAAACGCACCCAGTTTGATCTTGATGCGGCCGAAAGACGCGCGCATATTTTGGAAGGGTATATCATTGCGCTTGATAATATTGACGCGGTGAT
>Ga0182027_10004197_pt1 | contig 22459 bp, 16 predicted proteins | sample 712E1DmetaG_FD_121300 | JGI IMG/M metagenome (GOLD analysis project Ga0182027, IMG submission 121300) | Permafrost microbial communities from Stordalen Mire, Sweden - 712E1D metaG (Illumina Assembly) | ecosystem: Environmental > Terrestrial > Soil > Wetlands > Permafrost | place: Sweden... | reverse complement strand
GGGGAAAAAGAAAGGGGGTCAAACTCTGAAGGAGAAAGAACGGAGGTGACACTTCAGGGGGGAAAAGAAAGAGGGTGAAACTCCTTGAGAAAAAGAAAAATGTAATACGCTCGGGGGGAAAGAAAGGGGTGAAACTCTTTTCTGAATAATCAAAAAAATACCCCCGGAAAACTCAGCACTTGTCTTCCGGGGGAGGGGCCTTGGTCTGAACGACCTGTTGTTCAGAGCGAACAACCGATTAAACACATAATGCAGCGAGATGTGTTAATTGAATCAACTAAAAACCTAATGTTCGAAGGCCTGTTTGAACCTGTTGCAGAAGTTCCGGAGGTAAGAAATTTCATTTTCGTTTTAAGAAACATTTTAGCAGATCATTACTGTTCACAAAGCAATTTTAAAGTGTGCCAGGGACAAATCCAGCATAGAAACACATGTTGTACAACATAAATATATATTTTATTCTAAAACATAAGAAGACCTCAGGTAATCAAACCGGATCAGTGATCCTTCATCCCTCATCTCCTTGATAATCCGTTTAACAGTGCGTTCACTTATCTCAAATTTCGAGGCAAGATCAGCCGGGGTACCGGTACATTTTAAACTGGCTAATTTTAAAATCCGCTTTTTAATGCAGGCTTTTTCAAACTTGTTCATATTAGTAGATCTAAATTTAGATTGTACAGGACATTGATCACTAAAATAAACATAAAAAATAAAACTGAAAAATATTAGGGGGAAAATTATTTCAACCTGATAAGTTATTGATTGACTCCCTATAAATTATAGTTTAAAATCAATAAATTATAGTTTAGAAATATGGACTAACTTTTCACTCTTTTTCAGTAATTGTTTATCGGATTGGCAGAAATGACATTCTCTATTCTCCCCCTCAATTCCCCATCAACCACATCAATTTACCCAGCCTGTGAGGATAAAAAAGTAAAGCTTTAAGTTTACTGTTACACCTGTATCGCTTTTTCATAAAGGTGATAGTAGGAAAAATGTCTCCAAGAACAAACAGGATCTTACGATGCAATCCCGGAATTTCATGGATAGTCTTTCTATAGGCTATTGCATTACCGGGAACATATTTATTTTTAGGACTTTTCAGGAAAAAGACAAATTTGTAAATCGAATCCGGATTATCCCTTTTGTCAATAAAATCATAAATCCAGCCAGGGAATTGTATTTCCCAGATATCCCTCAGAATCTCAAGCTTGCTGGCCAGAACCTCTTCTAAACCTGCTTCAGTTGCATATGTAAGAAGATCATATGTAAATATCTCATCAAAATATTTTTCAATCAGAACAACAAGATCGGTGTAAAGTCTTAACTGTGATTCATCATTGACTTCATGAGAATTAATATGCCTGACAAGATACAGAAAGAATAACTGGAGAGATGGAATGTATGCATGCTGACCAGCTAAAACGATTTTTGAACTATTTTCATAAAGAAGTTTTGTAAGAATGCTTTTCCTCACTCCGAATAAATCAAGATGAATATCAATCGAAGCGCCATTCTTCAGAAGAGATGGGAGATGTTTGCCGGTATAAGCTATAATTGGCAAATGAAACAGAGATTTAACAGGCAATGATAAAAACCCATTTTCAATCAGGATTTTACAGGCTCTTTTATAATCATTCCGATCTATCAGGATATCGATATCCGTCATTTGTCTTAGTCCGGTATTGCCATAAACTGAGAGTTCAAGCGCCATGCCTTTCAGAAGAACCGTTTTTATGTTTTCTTTATTTAATATCTTTAATACTTCCGAAATCACTGTCATGTGAAATGAATTTCTGCTGAGACTCAACATAAAAGCATTATTCAGTGTCTCTGCGATTCTCTCAGGAAGCTCTGTTAAAAATCCGTTTCTTTCCAGGTTATAAAATACCAGTGCAACAACACCATGTTCATTTGCCAGTGAAGCAAAATAGTCCCAGTCGGAGACACTTTTAATCAGCTCTTTTATCTTTGCAGGGAGTGTATTGCTAAAATCCAATCTGCAAAGCTCAAGCAACAGCAGCTCCTCATTCCTTATATCTGATTCATTTTTCATTATTCAAACCTGCTGCTCTGTTTAATGTACATGTTATAATAAAGTCCTTTTTTCTTCATTAGTTCCTCATGTGTACCTGTCTCTTCCACTGCTCCCTTATTAAGGACAATTATCCTGTCCGCCAGCTTCACATTCATAAATCTGTGACTGATAAGTATTGAAGTTTTTCCTTTTGCTATTTCCCTGAAGCGGCTGAATATCTCATATTCGGTTTCAGCATCGAGAGCGCTTGAAGGCTCATCAAGTACTAGTACCGGGGCATCACGAAAAAGCGCACGGGCAATTGCAATCTTCTGCCACTCACCCCAGCTAAGCTCTCGACTGTCATCAAAAAGATTGCCTATCGTAGTATCATAACCTTTGGGTAGTGATGATATAAGTTTGTCAACTTCTGCAGATGAGGCAGCAGAAATAATTTTTTCTTTCGGATCTTCAGTATCGGTGTTCCCAAGGCGGATATTCTCCCCGGCGCTGAGATTGTATAGCATAAAGTCCTGGAAAACAACTGAGAATAGCTTTCTGTATTCTCCGGGATCCACATTCCTGATATCATTACCGTCCATCTTAATCCTTCCTGTTTTAGGATCATACAGTCTGCACAATAGTCTGATAAGTGTGCTTTTCCCGGCTCCGTTTGGCCCTACCAGCGCTATGATCTCTCCTTTTTTAATTTCTATTGTGACATTGTTTATTACCGGAAGGACATTTCCCGGATAGGAAAAGAACAGGTTCTGAAGTTCTATTTTTTTATTGAATGAAACATGATCGGTTACAGGCTCTTCAGCCACAATCTTTTCTTCAAGATTCAGAAATTCAAAGGTATCACCGATAAAGAGACTGTCTTCATAAAGTCCGGCCAGAGAGCTGAATATCTCCTTAATATACATCATGCCCTGTCGGAAAGCAAGAATGAACATTGCCATTTCACCGAGCGAAAGTTTTTTATTTATAGTTTGCCGCGCAATAAACAATAATACAATAAATACTGCCGCGGCTTTGAAGATGTTTGAAATTGTCTCAATCAATGTTCTCTTCCGTATGATGTTTATCTCTTCCTCCTTTTGCTTCATGAAAGATTTTCTGAAGAGTGATTTGAAATAATTTCCCAGTCCGAATAGCCGCAACTCTCTTGAAGGTCTGTCGCCTGTGAGAAGCCAGTTAAAATAGGCTGTTTTTCTTGCTTCAGGGGTCTGATCTCTCTGGAAATTATAAATGACATCTGCATAATGAAGCCGCAACCATACAGCAGGTATATTGGCAACCAGAAGCAAAACCACCAGCAACCAGTTAAGCCCTGCAAGCAAACCGGCCATCAGAAGAAGTGAAAGGAGTCCTCTGAACATAAAAACCAGGTTATTGAGAATGCTGTTTGGACGCCATGGCGCTTCCCTTGATGCCCTGGTAAGACAATCAAAATAGTCGGGTCTTTCGAAATTTATCAAGTCGAGTTTAACAGACTTTGAGTGAAGAAGATCATACATGTACGACTCAAGCTTAAGCGCCTGTTTTTTCTTTACAAAATTTCCGAAGTCTGAAGAGATTTCATCCAGGAAATATACTGTTACAACTGCAATTATTAACCATAAAACGATTGAGAACCCTGAACCTGCGACACCGGCAGAGGTCTTTGTGATATTGTCAATAAGAAGCTTGATAAGGAAAAGCAATCCAAGCGGAAGAAAACTGCTGACAACAGAGATCAGAATATTTACAAATGCCCAGCCAGGAGCGCTGGCCCAGACAAGCTTAAGAGATTCATGGAATAATTTTATTTTGTCTTTCATTTATATACTTTTCTCTTTAACCGCAAAGAACGCTAAGTTTTATGCAAAGGTCGCAAAGAGTATCTATATTAAATATCAGTAACCAGCGGAAAAAATTATAATTCATTTATAATCTGTTGACAATTCTTTTAATCCCGTCTTTTAATAATGCAACATTAAAATTGATAAGCAGGCCAAGCTTAAAATTACCAAGCTTCATATATGTCAGAGTTTGAGCCACGTGAACCACATTTAAGGCTTCAACACTTTTTATTTCAATGACAACTTTGTTTTCGACCAATAAATCAATTCTATAACCACATTCAAGCTTAACCGCCTCAAAGACTAAAGGCATTGGCTTTTCTTTTTCTACAAATATGCCTGATTTTATTAATTTGTAATAAAGGCATTCTTTATATGCGCTTTCAAGTAACCCAGGTCCAAGATTTTGATGTACTTCAATAGCACAACCAATGATTTTATGTGAAATTTCATTTTCAGTCATCGACTATTTAATGATATCATTATTAATCTTTGCGTTCTTTGCGTATTTTTCTACTTTGTGACCTTTGCGGTTAATGGATTTATGGTTTATTTCAAAACCTTCTTTAATTTTTGAATTACCAAAATACTTATTATTCTTATCCTGTTTAAAAAATAATTTGGTTTTGTATTTATGCTGATATCAGCAGGAAGCGGATTTTCACCGGTAGGTTCTGATTTTACTATTCTTCCTGCAATTTTATCTATTGATACTGATGCATCTGCTCTCGAATTACTGTCACCTCTTGTCTTATAATAGGTAATTCCATTTATTATTTCTCTTTTCATGACCCGGTGAACCACAAGTCCATTCTCTCTTTTCAGAGCAACGATTTCACCGCGGACAGGATTTCCTTTTTTCCCTAAAGGCTCGATGAGAATGAGTGATCCGGGTTTAATTGCAGGATACATACTATAGCCATGAGCTTTTATCCTGATAGTCTTCCCTTCAGCAAGAAGGGTAAGGCTCATATTCTTCACCGAAGAAAAATATTTTTTATTGCTGCTCATTATCAGAAATGAAATCAATTATACTCCGGTCTGGTCTGAAAAACAGTTTACCTACAGGGATGTTAGCACACATCATGGAGGCAGAGCCCATCATTCTTTGGATGATTTCAGGATTCCAGTTGTGCTGAATGCAGTTTGCCATTACAAGACTGACAGCCGTTGCTCCCTTTACCCTGATTAATTCATTCTGAGCACCGTGCTCAATAAGGAAGATATTGTTGAACGGCGATTCAGAGGGGATGTCATTATCGTAGATTGGAGTATTGAACATCCTGTATTCTCCCGAAATCTTACGGATAATCAATCTGTCATCATGAATAACTCTGGCCCCGGTATTGTTCCAAAGTCTGGCCATTGTGGATTTCCCTTTACCTGACATACCGCTGAAAAGATATCCATTACCGGAATGATTTACTCCGGAAGCATGGATCATCAGGTCGCCATGAATAACAGTGAGATAGTAAAGTATTAGTCCGTCAATGGGATATTCAAACGGATCTGTTTCCTTTTCTGCGCCCTTGAAATACAGATCCCATTTGCGTGTTTTGAGTGAAAACTTTAATAATCCCTCTTTTTCTGAATCTGAATGTGGAAAGATAGTTTTAATATAAAGGGCTGAATTGTGTTTATAAATGCTCCAGAAATTATCACTACTTTTTACCATTTCCCCGCTTATCTCTTCAACAAGAGGGGCATGAAAGACTCTTTGAGTACCTGCGGGCAGCTCAAAAGGATCTGAATGGACTTTAATAAGAACATCAGAACTGCTATCTGAACAAATGTTCCTCAGGAACCTTTGAGATGGTATCAGATCCAGGCCTGATTCTGATGATTCAAAACCGATATTATAACCTGCAATATTTAAATTAAATTTCTTCATCCATCGCATTTGTTCTTGCCACTAAGACACTAAGGCACAAAGGGTCACTAAAACTAAACTACAAATCTTTTAATGCCATTTTTTATCAAGGGGATGTTAAAGTTAATCAAATAACCTAGTCTTTTATTAGTAAGTTTCAGATGACTCAATATTTGTGCTTCCCAAACAGGATTTACATTTTCTAATGCTTTTAATTCGCAAATAACCAGATCGTTTATCAAGACATCAAGATGGAGACCCTCATTAAATTGAATTCCATCAAAAACAATTGGTATATCTAATTGTCTTTGGATCTTAAATCCCTTAGATTCTAAAACATGACAGAAACAAACCTCATATACTTTCTCTAATAATCCGGGGCCTAATTCTTTATGAATTAAGAAAGCTGTATTAACAACTTCTTTCCCAATTCTTTCTTCTTCAGCAGATATTTTATTATACATATCTTTGTGCTTCTTAGTGCCTTAGTGTCTTTGTGGCAAGAAAAAGGTGTTTAATATATAATTAAAAATTCCTTCATATTTCCAATAAAATCAAAAACATCTTTGTTTGCTGAATCATTATCAATATCATATTCCTTTATTACAAGTCCGATAATATCCCCGATGTTTCTATTTCCATCTATCTGTTCCCATATAAAAGCGCCTGTTTCATTCAATGTATAAACACTGTTCATATCGGCGATGTTATTTGTCACAGGAACGAGAACATACTCATTACCGGTTTTTCGGGTTACTACTGAAGGAGAATGGGAAAGAATCGAATTTAAACCTGTCATGCTAAACCAATTATAAATCAAATGTATTAAAATTTGCGGTTCCTTTTCTTACCTTCGCAAAAAGTTAGATTATGTCAAAGAAGGAAAAAGGCCGGCACAACTCCGGTATTCCTGAGAAAATCCTCACCCAAAAGATACTGAGTACTTTGAATAGCAATTCAGGGCAGGCCTTGAACTATAAACAGATTTCAAAACGATTAAATATTGCCTCTGAATCTGACAGAAGAATGATCTCAGAAATCTTAAAGGAGGTAACCAAACAGGGACTTACCATTGAAGTTCAGCAGGGTAAATATATGATAAAGGCAACCCGTGGATATGTATCCGGCACTGTAGATATGACTCGCATGGGTTATGGATTCATATCAACAGATGATATTGAAGAAGATGTTTTTGTTTCAGCAAAAAACCTGAGGACTGCTCTTCACGGAGATAAAGTCAAGGTTTGGCTTTTTGCCAGGAGAAAAGGAGCCAGGCCCGAGGGAGAGGTCGTTGAGATAATTGAAAGATCAAGAACATCCTTTGTTGGTACGATGGAGATAATGCCAAATTTTGCCTTCCTGATACCCGATAATAAAAATATGCCATTTGATATCTTCATCCCCATATCTAAACTGAATGATGCAAAGCAGGGGCAGAAAGCAGTGGCCCGGATCGTCGACTGGGATCCGAAATCAAAGAATCCTATCGGGGAGATTATAAAAGTGCTTGGATATCCAGGACTACATGAAACAGAGATACATGCTATACTTGCTGAATTTGAATTACCTTATGATTTCACTGAAGAGGTTGAAAAAGAAGCTGAAACAATTCCTGATATAATTACATCTGAGGAAATAAAATCGCGTCGCGATTTCAGACAGGTTCCCACTTTCACTATCGACCCGGCAGATGCCAGGGATTTTGATGATGCTCTTTCACTTAAAAAGCTGGATAACGGAAACTGGGAGGTTGGTGTTCATATTGCCGACGTTACCCATTATGTAAAACCCGGTTCTCTTCTCGAAGATGAAGCGAAGCAGCGGGCTACGTCTGTCTACCTTGTTGACAGGGTTGTACCAATGCTTCCTGAGAGACTTTCGAATAAGATCTGCTCGCTTATACCAAATGAGGATAAGCTTACATTTTCTGCCGTATTTGAGTTAAATGATAAATCAGAAGTTCTTACCGAATGGTATGGAAGAACAATCATTAATTCCGATAAGAGGTTTTCATATAATGAAGCACAGGAAGTAATTGATTCCGGTAACGGAGATATGAATGAACAGGTGCAGGTGCTTCATCGTCTCGCGCAGCAACTCAGGATTAAAAGATTTGCCACCGGAGCATTCAGGTTTGAAAGAATAGAAGTTCAGTTCGACCTTGATGATGCAGGGAAACCCGTTAACATCAGGTTCAGGGAGTTCGGTTCTGCAAATCAGCTTATCGAGGAGTTTATGCTTCTTGCGAACAGGAAAGTTGCTGAATATGTTGGTAAAACACTGAAGGGAAAAACTTTTGTTTACAGGATACACGATAAACCTGATCCTGAAAAGGTAAGCTCTTTCAGCCATTTCATTAAACGGTTCGGGTACAAGCTGGAAAGTGATGAAAAAACCTCTTTGTCCAAAGCAATGAATAAGCTCCTGAAAGATGTGACCGGCAAAAAAGAACAGAATATAATTGAAACACTGGCTTTAAGATCCATGGCAAAGGCCATCTATTCAACAGATAATATCGGGCATTATGGTCTTGCTTTTAAATATTATACTCAATTTACTTCGCCGATAAGGCGGTATCCCGATATGATGGTTCACCGTCTTCTGACAATGTATCTCGGTAAAGAGAATCCGGGAGGAAAAGATAAATATGAAAAGCTATGTGATCATTCTTCAAAGATGGAACGTCTTGCAACTGAAGCAGAAAGAGCTTCAATCAAGTATAAGCAGGTTGAGTTCATGAGTGATAAGTTAGGGAAGCAGTTTGAAGGTGTGATCTCAGGAGTTACCGAGTGGGGAATTTATGTTGAAATAATTGAAAATCAATGCGAGGGAATGATCCATATCCGTGAGCTGGCAGACGATTTTTATGAATATGATGAGGAGAATTATTGCATTAAAGGAAAACATACCGGGAAAGAATATATGCTCGGTGACAGGGTTAATGTAGAAGTTATAAAGGCTGATCTCCAGAAAAAGCAATTGGATTACAGGCTGGCATGAGATTTTTTACCTCATTCCCCGGCCCCTTCTCCCAGGAGAGAAGGGGGGAAAGCAACATAAACACTCACTTAAGTCCCTCTCCCCTGGGAGAGGGATTTAGGGTGAGGGTTCCCTCTTCTATCAACCTCAGCAACTCATCCGCAGCATCTTTCTCTGGTACATTTTTAAGAACCGGAACAGTACCTTTATAGATGTGTACCTTCCCCTCGGCAGCCCCTACATAACCCCAATCGGCTCCGGCCATCTCTCCGGGTCCGTTCACAATGCACCCCATCACTGCAATCTTCAATCCTTTCAGGTGACCAGCTTTCTCTTTTACTTTTCTGACAGCTTCCTGAAGATTGAATTTCGTCCGGCCACAGGTAGGGCAGGAGAGAAACATTGTCCTTGTAATTCTTGCTTCGGTGCATTGAAGAATTGAAAAGCAAAGTGCGTTAGTCTCTTTTAAACCGACTTCACCCTTGTTAACAATAGAAAGGCCGGTGATTCTTTTGTCAGTAATATAGCGGCCCAGAAGTGAAGCTCCTTTTATCTGAAGCTCTTCAGGATCATTTTCATTGAAGACAGGATTAAGGATGATATTGAAATTAAGATTATTTTCTTCAAGAGTATTCATAAACTTATCTGAGGCATACCTCTCTTTCTCAGGATTAAATGTGAAGATGATAATCGAATTTTTGGCATCTATATTTTTAAGTATCTCGATGTTAAAATGTGATCCGGTAAGGACAACATTTAATTCTTCATGCCTGATGATGTTTTCAATATATGTCTCAGGTGAAAAAAGAGGATAAACCCTATTTTTGTTTTTATTTGCCTGCCATATTTTGTGTGGAACAACAAGCGAAACCTCAGCCGGGATTATCTCCGGACATCCCGATGTAATAATAAGGTCAGCGGCGCCATCGCCCCTTACCAGTGATCCCGATCCCTTGTCTTCAGAATAGCCGGCATCTTTATATGCTTCAATATTCAGTGTGATATATGAACTCATATTCGCAACGACAAGAGGCCCTTTTATATTTTTAAGGATCTCTGGCTTTTCTTCAGGCGATTTATAGGATAATGGTTTTTCAGGCGCTGATGATATTATTCCCCTAGGATAATATTCTGCAAGTTTTTTAGCTACCGGGATCTCATTTTCAGGATCTTCCGAAAGTGAGACACGGATTGTATCTCCAATACCCTCAGCAAGAAGAGCGCCTATACCAGCTGCTGACCTCACTCTTCCATCTTCACCTTCCCCGGCCTCTGTGACACCCAGATGTATCGGATAAGAAAAACCCTCCTCAATCATCATTCTTACCAGAGTTCTTGTCGCTTCAATCATTATTGCAGTGTCGGATGACTTCATAGAAAGGACAAGCTCGTTGAAATTCTCAGCATGGAAGATCTTTATAAATTCCATTGCAGAAACTGCCATACCTCCGGGAGTGTTTCCATATCTGGTCATTATCCTGTCAGATAATGAGCCATGATTAACACCGATACGTATGGCTGTTTTATTCGACTTGCATATATTAATCAATGGTAACAATCTGGAATGAATTCTTTCAAGCTCCTGGTTGTATTCTTTTTCGCTGAGATCAATCTTCGCAAATGAGGCTCTTTTGTCGGTATAATTTCCGGGATTTATCCTTACTTTTTCCACAATGGCAGCTGCCACCTCAGCAGCATCCGGGTTAAAATGAATATCTGCAATAAGAGGTGCATAGAATCCTGCGCGGTTTAATTCCTTCTTGATATTTGCCAGGTTTTGTGCTTCTCGGATTCCTTGTGTCGTCAGCCTGACAAAATCCGCACCTGCCTCTATGATCCTTATGCATTGTTCCACAGATGCTTTTGTATCTAAAGTATCAGTGTTTGTCATAGATTGTATACGGATAGGATTGTCTCCGCCGAGAGGGATGGAGCCAATGAGGACAATTGAGGAATTATATCTGGGATTATAATTTGGCATTTTCTGTTTTTTGAAACCCTCCATGATCCCCCTGGGAGGGATTATAGGGGGTGCTTTTCCCATCTGCACATCTGGTTTTTATTCATCCCTTCGTCAACTTCTCTCCCAATCTGCCCCATCTTTTTTGTCTTTTATAATGATTCCCATCTTATTTAGTTCTTCCCTGATCATATCTGAAACTGACCAGTCCTTCCTGTTTTTTGCATCCTGCCTTATATTAAGAATCATATTAACAAGATCTCCGGTTAGCTTTTCATCACTCTTTTCAGATGCCTCATCTTTAAGTCCCAGAATATCTGTAACAAATATTCTGAATAAGCTTTTTAATGATTCAATGTCCGCACTGGTAAGCTTTTCAATCCCTTCATTAACAGAGTTAATATATTTCACCCCTTCAAAAAGATGAGATAACAGAATTGGACTGTTAAGATCATCATTGATTGCATCATAGCATTTCTCTTTCAGCTGGATTATGTCAACCGAAGAAGTTTCTGAAGGTTTGATTTTATTGAGCGTCTCCATTGCCTTCATCAAACGGTTTAATCCTTTTTCAGCAGCCTGGAGCGCCTCATTGGAGAAATCCAATGTACTGCGGTAGTGAGCCTGAAGCACAAAAAACCTGATAGTCATCGGACTATAAGCCTGTTCTAAAAGTTTATGATTCCCGCTGAAGAGTTCATCGAGGGTGATGAAGTTCCCAAGCGATCTTGCCATCTTCTGACCATTGATGGTAATCATATTGTTATGAATCCAGTAACGGACAGACTCTTTCCCAAGTGCTGCTGTAGATTGGGCAATTTCACATTCGTGATGAGGGAACAGAAGATCCATCCCACCTCCATGAATATCAAAAACATCTCCAAGATACTTGATACTCATGACAGAGCATTCAAGGTGCCAGCCCGGATAGCCTGAGCTCCATGGTGAAGGCCAGTTCATAATATGTTCAGGTGAGGCTTTTTTCCAGAGGGCAAAATCAAAAGGATTTTTCTTCTCATCCTGACTATCAAGTTCGCGGGTATTGGATTGAAGATCTTCAAGGACGCGCCCCGAAAGCTTACCGTATTTATATTTTTCGTTGTATTTAAGCACATCAAAATAGACTGATCCGTTTACTTCATATGCAAAACCCTTTTCAAGCAGAATTTTAATAAATTCCTGCTGTTCTATTATGTGTCCGCTTGCCCTTGGCTCGATCGATGGCTGCAAAGTATTAAGCTGATCCATGTTCCTGTGAAAGGTATTCATGTATTTCTGAACGACCTCCATCGGCTCGATATGTTCCTGGCGGGCTTTCTTTTCAATCCTGTCTTCTCCCTGCTCGGTATTCTCATCTTCAAGATGGCCAACATCGGTTATATTCCTGACATAACGGACTTTAAATCCAAGGTGCAAAAGATATCTGAAGAGGAGATCAAATATTATTGCCGGCCTGGCATGACCCAGGTGAGCATTGCTGTAAACAGTCGGGCCGCAGACGTACATCCCGACGAATGGCGGATGAAGTGGTATGAATTCTTCTTTCCTGCGCGATAAGCTGTTATAGAGGAATAGATTATTTTGCATTATTAAATTGTTTGTTATCACAAAAGTAAGTAAATATTTTTGCCCCCCAACCCCCCCGCTATCTGGCTCCTTCTTTTAGGAAAGACTACCCCTCTCCCCATTGGGGTGTCTCTCCTGAAGGGGAGAATTAAAAGAGACTCTGCCTGTGACAACAACCCCCCTGCCCCGCCAAGCGGAGCAAGGGGGTTGACAAAACCAGCAGACAGCCTTTTAGTTGGGTTGGAAGGCGAAATTCAAATCTTTTTTTTGCATTTTACAAAATCATTCTTATTTTTGTCCCCACTAATCAAATATTCTTTCCTTTCGAAGAGTGTTTGATTTTATTAAGAAGGGCGGAGAGATTAGGCTCGGAGAAACCCTGGCAACCAATCCTTTAAAAATTGGATAACGGTGCCAAAACCTAATCCCGGAAAACCGGGAGATGATAAAATAAACACGGAAAACATGAATGCAATTCATTTGACCCACAACAATTTTACGATGCCGCTCATGCCTATGTGCATGCGCCGGTAAGGATCCTGATTTGGAATAAATCAATATGATATCAGGCTCCGGATCAGCCTGAAGAGGGATTAATTAGTCCTTCTGTGTCATTATAATATTTAATACAACAATAGATTTTCTTTAATTAAAATTTATGTCTATTCAAAATTAATAACCAAAACCTCAGCCTTCCCTTATAAAAGAAGGGAATAATTTAAGTCTTTCCCCCCTGGGGGAAACGGGAAAGGGGTTAAAAAACAATTTAATAAAATTAAAATCATGACAAAAAATAAAATCAAATTTGAGACACTTCAGATACATGCCGGACATAATCCGGACAATGAAACTTTATCACGTGCTGTCCCTATCTATCAGACATCATCTTATGTCTTTAAAAGTGCAACCCATGCAGCGGATCTTTTCGATCTAAAAGAGTTCGGAAATATCTATACAAGAATAATGAACCCGACAACAGATGTTTTTGAAAAGCGTGTTGCTGCGCTCGAAGGCGGGCTTGCGGCGCTTGCAGTTTCTTCAGGTCACGCAGCACAGTTTATAGCGCTTTCAACAATCATAAGAAAGGGTGAGAACCTGGTAACTTCTCCATTCCTTTACGGAGGCACCTGGAATCAGTTCAAGGTAACATTTTCAAATTTTGGTATTGAAGCCAGATTTGCAAAAGACCTTAACCCTGAATCATTTGAAAACCTGATTGATAAGAAAACGAAGGCAATCTATGTCGAAACAATAGGTAATCCCGGATTCAATATTCCTGATTTTGAGGCTTTTGCTTCACTTGCCCAAAAACACAGAATTCCTTTTGTCGTCGATAATACTTTCGGAGGATGCGGATATCTGTGCCGCCCGATTGAACATGGAGCAAATATTGTGGTGGAGTCTGCTACAAAATGGATCGGGGGTCATGGTACAAGCATCGGTGGCGTGATCGTTGATGCCGGGAATTTTGACTGGAAAAACGGAAACTTTCCTGTTTTTACTGAGCCTTCTGAAGGATATCACGGAACAGTTTTCAGCGATATATTTACTCCGGCTTCACCTTTTGGGAATATAGCTTTTATTATAAAAGCCAGGGTTGAGGGGTTGCGAGATATCGGTCCTTCAATCAGCCCCTTCAATTCATTTCTGCTTCTCCAGGGACTAGAGACTCTCTCCCTCAGAATGGAACGTCATGTTGAGAATACTATGGCGCTGGCAAGCTGGCTTAAGGCACATCCTGAAGTCGAAAAGGTAAGCTACCCCGGACTTAGAGATGATCCAAATCATAAACTTGCTGAGAAATACCTGCCAAAAGGCGCTGGCGGTGTTCTTAGTTTTGTATTGAAAGCCGATAAATCTAAAGCCAGGAAACTTGTCGAATTTTTCCATATTGTCAGCCACCTGGCAAATGTTGGAGATGCCAAGACACTGATCATTCAGCCTTCAGCAACAACACATTCACAACTTTCTGCTGAAGAGCAACGGGCCGCTGGAATTGAACCCGGAATGTTCAGGGTTTCTGTAGGGCTGGAGCATATCGATGATATCATCTCAGACTTTGATCAGGCAATTAAACAGACACTTGCATGAAGATACTGAAACATAAACATCCCTTTAAAACTGAGAGCGGAGCCATATTGCCTGAGCTTGATATAGCTTATGATACCTGGGGGAAGCTCAATGAAAAAAGTGACAATGTAATATGGGTCTGTCATGCCCTCACAGCCAATTCAGACGTTGAATCATGGTGGCCGGGGATGGTGGGAGAAGATATGGTATTTGATATAAAAAAGTGCTTTATTGTCTGTGCAAATATTCTGGGATCTTGCTATGGCACCACAGGACCTCTCTCTGAAAATCCCGGAACATCTCAGCCATGGCTGAATAATTTCCCGGTTATAACAGTAAGGGATGTTGTCAGGATTCATGAAATACTGAGAAGACACCTGGGAATAAGTTCAATACACACAATTATCGGATCTTCAATCGGAGGTTATCAGGCTCTTGAATACAGCATAATGTATCCTGACCTGATTCAAAGGCTCATATTTATAGCTTCCAATGCCAGAACTTCGCCATGGGCAATTGCTTTTAATGAATCGCAGCGTCTTGCTATTGAGGCCGATGATTCATTTTTTGGTAAAGATACCGATGGTGGCAAAAAGGGATTAAAAGCTGCCCGTTCAATTGCCCTTTTAAGTTACAGGACCGCCTATGCCTATAACCAGACACAGGCAGAAGATACTGATGAAAAAACCGGATCCTTCAGAGCTTCCTCTTACCAGGCATATCAGGGAGATAAACTGGTGAAACGGTTCAATCCATGGTCGTATTACAGGCTTACACAACTTTCAGACAGTCACAATGTGGGAAGAGAAAGGGGAGGCGTTTTTAAAGCGCTTAAGAAGGTAAAATCGTCAACACTTTGTATCGGAATCAGGTCAGATCTGCTTTTCCCGGTAAGTGAACAGAAATTTGTTGCTGAAAATGTCAAAAAGGGTCAGTATGCTGAAATTGATTCATTTTTCGGACATGACGGTTTTCTTATTGAGGCAGGACAGGTATCATCAGTTATAAGAGAATTCTGGGAAGAAACTTCCGGCAAATAATATTAAAATGACAAGAGAAAAATTAAAAATAGGATTATTCGGCTATGGATGCGTGGGACAGGGTCTTCACGATGTTCTCAACAGCAGTAAAGGTTTTAAAGCCGATATTGTAAAAATATGCGTCAAGGATCGTACAAAGAAGAGAAGGATCCCGATGTCAAACTTCACCTTTGATAAAAATGATATTCTCAATGACCCTTCAATAAACCTGGTCGTTGAGCTTATTGATGACCCTGATGAAGCCTTCAATATTGTAACTACAGCGATGAAAAGCGGAAAAAATGTTGTTACTGCCAACAAAATGATGGTAGCAAGACATTTCAAGGAACTTGTTGAGATGCAGGGAAAATATAAGGTATCTCTTCTTTATGAAGCCTCAGCCGGAGCCAGTATTCCTATTATCAGGAACCTTGAGGAATATTACGATAATGAGCTTCTTTACTCTTTGCGTGGTATCCTTAACGGTACAACAAATTATATTCTGACAAAAATGCATAACGAGGGTATGCCTTATTCTGAAGCATTGAAAGAAGCCCAGGAAAAGGGTTTTGCAGAGTCAGACCCTACTCTCGATGTTGAGGGTTGGGATGCAAACTTCAAGTTATGTATAATTACAGGCCATGCATACGGTCTTTTTCTTGAACCTGAAGAAGTATTTCATTATGGTATCAATAAGATATCAAAATTTGATATCCAGTATGCTAAAGAAAAGGGATATAAGATCAAACTGGTTCCTTATGTTGGCAAAACAAATGATAATACAATTACCAGTTTTGTTCTTCCAAGGTTTATTTCGTCTGATAAATATCTCTACAACGTAGATAATGAGTATAATGGTGTGATTACCGAAGCGGCTTTTGCCGATAAACAATTCTTCTGTGGAAAGGGAGCGGGCGGTCATGCTACAGGTAGTGCTGTGCTTTCAGATATTTCCGCCAATTCGTATGGGTACAGGTATGAATATAAAAAGTTTCAACAGGGAACTGTTTCAAATTACACACGTAACTACAAGCTTGAGATATATTTAAGGTATAAGAATGAAAAGGACAAAGATTTATTTGGATTTGATGAGGTGTCGGAATACTTTAGCGGAAGGTTATATAAATATGTGATCGGAGTGGTAAATCTTGAAAGACTTTATGCACTTAAAGAACAACTTGCTTCTATGGATGTTTTTATTGTGAATACGGGAAGAAGAGATTTGAATTAACCCTGGACCCCCTTTCCCCCATCTGGAGGGTAAATAAATAGTACAAAACAAAAGCCCCCCTTTTGGGGGATGGGGAGTGGACAATCACAGGGCAGGGGTGCCGGATCAATGTGGGAAGATGGACAAAACTAATTAGTTTGTAGCCTTTTATTAACTTTACAATTGCCAGTAAATCAATATATCACAAAAGTGTTCGACAGACTTGATGAAATAATACAAAAAAGAATACTGATCCTGGATGGAGCTATGGGTACAATGATCCAGAAGCATAAACTATCTGAACAGGATTTTCGGGGGGAGAGATTTAAAGATCATCCACAACCACTTAAAGGGAACAACGATCTTCTTGTTCTTACAAAACCGGAAATTATTAAAACCATTCATCTTGAATATCTTGAAGCAGGCGCTGATATAATCACAACAAATACATTTAATTCCAACAGGGTTTCGATGGCCGACTATGGAATGCAAAGCTTTGTTTATGAGATGAACTATCAGGCTGCGATGCTTGCAAAATCAGCAATTAAAGAGTTTGAGAAAGAGAATAAAGCTGAAAATCACTTTATTGCAGGCACACTTGGACCAACAAATCGTACGGCTTCAATGTCGTCTGATGTCAGCGATCCGGGAGCCAGATCTGTCACTTTCGATGATCTTGTTTTCGCTTATTCAGAACAGGCACACGGATTAATTGACGGAGGTGCAGATATCCTTTTAATCGAAACAGTATTTGATGTTTTGAACTGCAAAGCGGCTCTCTTTGCAATCGATTCGGTCTTTGAAAAGAAAAATGTCCGTCTTCCTGTTATGGTTTCAGGTACAATTACAGATGCAAGCGGAAGAACACTTACCGGCCAGACCCTGGAAGCATTTCTGATTTCGGTTTCACATTTTCCTCTCTTCAGCGTCGGATTGAACTGCGCCCTTGGAGCAGAACAACTCAGACCATTTGTGGAAGAACTTTCAGTAAAAACAGGTTTTTATGTTTCGGTTCATCCTAATGCAGGATTGCCAAACCAGTTCGGTGAATATGATCAGTCAGCGACCTACATGAGATCAATTATTGAGGAGTTTTTGCAGAAGGGTTGGGTGAATATTATTGGAGGTTGTTGTGGTACTACTCCTTTGCATATCAGGGAAATCGCAGAGGCTGCCAGGAAATACCTGCCAAGAGTTAAACCTGTAATTAAAAGATATACACGACTAAGCGGTCTGGAAGCTCTGGTCATCACTCCCGAAACAAATTTTGTAAATATCGGTGAAAGGACAAATGTTTCAGGTTCAATTAAGTTTGCGAGGCTTATAAAGGAGGAAAACTATGCTGAAGCCCTGGCAGTTGCCAGAGCACAGGTCGAAGGTGGGGCCCAGGTAATTGATATTTGCATGGATGAGGCTATGCTCGACTCTGAAAAAGCAATGGTGAAATTTGTCAACCTGGTGATGTCGGAACCTGATATTGCAAAACTTCCTTTGATGATTGATTCTTCAAGATGGAATGTTATAGAATCCGCCCTGAAATGTATTCAGGGTAAATCTGTCGTCAACTCAATAAGTCTTAAGGAAGGTGAAGAGGCATTTATAATCCGCGCAAAATTAATCAGGAGGTACGGAGCTGCTGCAGTTGTTATGCTATTCGATGAAAACGGCCAGGCCGATACCTTTGAAAGAAAAATATCTGTAGCCGGAAGATCTTATAAAATACTTGTCGAAAAAGCAGGTTTTCCTCCGGAGGATATTATATTCGATCCCAATGTACTTGCTATTGCTACCGGGATTGAAGAGCATAATAACTACGCAGTCAATTTTATAAAAGCAACCGGGTGGATAAAGCAAAATCTGCCTTATGCAAAAGTGAGCGGCGGAATAAGTAATCTCTCATTTTCATTTCGTGGGACAGATCCGATCCGGGAGGCAATGCATTCAGTCTTCCTTTATTATTCCATTAAAGCCGGTCAGGACATGGGAATTGTAAATGCCGGAATGCTGCAGGTTTACAGCGAAATTCCTCCTGATCTTCTTCAGCTTACAGAGGATGTTGTTCTCAACCGGAGAAAAGATGCAACTGAGCGGCTTGTTAAATTTGCCGAGAACCTCAAGCAGAGTGGAAAGAAAGAAGAAAAGGTCAATGAATGGAGAAATCTTCCGCTTACAGAAAGAATAAAACATTCACTTATAAGAGGGCTTGATGAGTTTATTGAACAGGATGTAGAGGAAGCCAGGGAGTCTTATCCAAGATCGATCGGGATAATTGAAGGCCCTTTGATGGATGGGATGAACGAGGTCGGTGATCTTTTCGGATCAGGTAAAATGTTTCTTCCACAGGTTGTAAAAAGCGCCAGGGTGATGAAGAAAGCAGTCGCTAAACTTGCACCATATATTGAAAGAGAGAGCGAAGGTTCTGAAAAAAGAAGTGCAGGTAAGATTTTAATGGCTACGGTTAAAGGCGATGTTCATGATATTGGGAAAAATATTGTGGGAGTCGTTCTTTCATGTAATAATTATGAAATTCTTGACCTGGGAGTTATGGTTCCCGCTGACAGAATTATTGATACTGCTATCAGGGAAAATGTTGATTGTATTGGTCTCAGTGGATTAATTACCCCATCACTTGAAGAGATGGTTCATGTGGCTTCTGAAATGGAAAGACGAAAATTGAAAATCCCGTTACTCATCGGGGGAGCAACAACATCTGAAATACATACAGCTGTCAAAATTGCACCTGCCTATTCAAAGCCGGTTGTTTATGTTAAAGACGCTTCAAAGACAGCCGGAGTCCTTTCCGGTCTTCTTGATAAAAAAGCATCGGTAAACTATGCTGCAACAGTTGCTGAAAAATATGAAAAACTGAGAATTCAACATGTAGCAAACCAGAGGGCAAGGATTATTCTTCCTATTGAAAAAGCCAGGGAAAACAAATTGATAACAGATTGGCTTAGTTACAAACCATTTATTCCGGTCAAACCAGGGCTTCACCTGATAGAAGAATTTGATCTGGCCGAACTTTTTAAATACATAGACTGGACATTTTTCTTTTTTGCATGGAAACTTTCCGGTAAATACCCTGCAATTCTTACCGATCCGGTAAAAGGAGAAGAAGCAAAAAAACTTTTCGAAGATGCTCAGAAATACCTTCAGAACATTATTGATTATAATATTATCAAGGCGAAGGGAATATCAGGCCTGTTTCCTGCCGTTTCTTCGGGAGACGATATTAAGGTCTTTGACAATTCTGAAGAGCACAATGAAAAAGTTGTTTTCAGATTTCTCAGGAACCAGGAACCAAAAGAAAAAGGAGTGCCAAATCTTTGTCTTTCAGATTTTGTTGCACCTGAATCATTGGGTATTAAGGATTATATCGGCGCATTTGTTGTGACAGCTGAAATTGACGAGGAATCACTGAAACGGTATAAAGGCGACGACTATTCAATAATAATGATAAGGATCCTTGGAGACAGAATTGCTGAGGCCGCTGCAGAACTGATCCATGAAAAGATACGTAAGGAATACTGGGGTTATGCTCCTCATGAAGATCTTACAGCAGATGAATTATTCAAAGCTAAGTACAGGGGAATAAGACCGGCTCCAGGCTATCCGGCCTGTCCCGATCATACTGAGAAACAAAATCTATTCGAATTACTCGAAGCTCAAAAAAGAATAGGAGTAACCCTTACTGAAAGTTTTGCCATGATCCCGGTTTCATCTGTAAGCGGATATATATTTTCACATCCTGAATCATCATATTTCAATCTGGGCAAAATTGGTTCGGACCAGTTAAAGGATTATGCAAAAAGAAAAAATATTTCAGATGAGGAAGCTGCAAAATGGCTCTCTCCAAATTTATGATATCTCTTTGAAATGACTGTAATAGAAAAAATTTATAGCGCAAAAGGACCATTATTCACATTTGAACTTCTTCCTCCGCTTAAGGGGCATAGCATCGAACGCACTTATGCCGCAATAGACAGGCTTATTGAATTTGAACCTGCCTATATAAACTTCACTTCTCACCGCAATGAGACCATCTTCAGAGAAAGGTCCGATGGTCTCCTTGAGAAAAGAGTAGTCCGTCTGCGCCCGGGCACAATTGCACTGGCTGCCGCTGTCAAATACAAGTACAATATACCGGTAGTTCCGCATATACTTTGTGGCGGTTTTACAAAAGAAGAGACTGAAAATGTTCTTATCGAAATGCGGTTTTTAGGAATAGATGATGTTCTTGCTTTGAGGGGAGATCCGCAGAAAGGAAGCCGCACATTTATTCCAGAGAAGAATGGCCATACCCATTCCTTTGAACTCGTTCAGCAGATTGTTGACATGAATAATGGCAAATACCTTGAAGACAGCCTGGAAAGCACTGAACCGACACACTTTTGCATTGGGGTCGCAGGCTATCCTGAAAAACATTTTGAAGCTGCTAACAGACAGGTAGATATGGAAAACCTGAAGAAAAAGATCGATGCAGGTGCAAGCTATATTGTTACACAGATGTTTTTTGATAATAACAGGTTCTGCAGATTCAGGGAAGAGTGTAAAAAAATGGGAATTACTGTTCCAATAATCCCTGGTATAAAACCTATTTCGGCTCTTAATGACATTAATTTGCTTCCACAAACATTCCATATAGATCTGCCCAATGATCTTTTTTCAGCAGTGCAGAAATGTAAAACTGACACTGAAGCCAGAGAGGTTGGAATTGAATGGGCTGCAAACCAATCTAAAGAATTGATTAAGCTGGAAGTTCCGGGAATCCATTATTATACTCTGGGAAGATCAGATAATATTGCAAGGATTGTGAAGGCCGCATTCTGATAATAAATTACCGTCGGCTGAAGCTGATGGTAATTTAAATAAGTTGAATGATATAGAGATAGTTTATCTCCCCAAAACCTTTCCGATAGCTTTTATATGTTCCGGAGTTGTTCCGCAGCATCCTCCTATTATATTTGCTCCGGCCTCAATCAGCTCAGGAACATATGATGCCATCATTTCAGGAGATTCACGAAATACAGTTTTCCCGTCAATAAATTCAGGAACACCTGCATTTGCCTGAATTAAAACAGGTATCTTATTATCAGTTGCCCTTATTTCCCTGACAATACCTGTCATATCCTCAATCCCGTTTCCGCAGTTTGATCCGATAATATGAGCTCCGGCCTCTTTCAGATGAATTGCCATTTCGGCAGGGGAGACGCCCATCATTGTACGATATTCACCTTTAGGGGTTTTATTGAAAGTCATGGTACAGGCTACAATGCATTTAGTGTTTTCCCGTGCTGCTTTAACTGCCAGGGAAGCTTCATCCAGAGCAGACATTGTTTCAATTATAATAATATCTGCTCCTCCTTTTTCAAGTGCAATTGCCTGTACACAAAAAGCATCGTACAACTCATCTTCCGTAACATCGCCCATCAGCAACATTTTGCCGGTCGGACCGATAGAACCTGCTACATACTTTTTGTTACCTGCAGCTTCACGGGATTTAGATGCAGCTGCCATGTTTAATTCACTGACACGATCTCCAAGACCGTATTGTGAAAGTTTGAAGATGCTTCCCCCGAAACTGTTGGTTTCGATAATGTCTGAACCTGCCTTCAAATATTCTTCAGCGATATTGAGTATCTCTTTTTTATGGGTAATATTCCAAAGTTCAGGACACTCCTCCGGCTTCATTCCTTTAGCCTGGAGAAAAGTTCCCCAGCCTCCGTCGCAAAGGAGGATCTTATTTTGCCTGAGTTCTACCAGGATGTTCATGAAAAATAGATTTTTTAAAAAAAGATTATCTGACTTCTTCCCGACACACGATGCAGGACACTCGACGCAGGGCTGGTATATTTTGTCTTGGTAATACCATTAGCCGTGAGCCTTGCATCCTGAGTCGTTTCTAAAGCTTAAATGCC
>Ga0182027_10004196_pt1 | contig 22468 bp, 9 predicted proteins | sample 712E1DmetaG_FD_121300 | JGI IMG/M metagenome (GOLD analysis project Ga0182027, IMG submission 121300) | Permafrost microbial communities from Stordalen Mire, Sweden - 712E1D metaG (Illumina Assembly) | ecosystem: Environmental > Terrestrial > Soil > Wetlands > Permafrost | place: Sweden... | reverse complement strand
TTCATTTCCGCTCTTATGTAAGCCCATTAGTTCAACTGTCTTACCTATTAAATGATATTCCCCGCCTTGTTCAATACGTTTCATGCCATTTACATGATTTTCTGCATAGTTTTGCGGGATGATTGTAGCCAGATTTTTACCGGTTATCTCCGCTTGGGTATAACCGAATATTATTTCAGCACCTAAGTTCCAATTTATTATAATTCCTTTGCTATTAGTAGTAATAATAGCATCAGTAGCAGATTTTGCCACAGAGCGGTACCTCTGTTCGCTTTCCTTTAAAGCTCCTTCGGCATTCTTGCGTACGGTTATGTCCTGCGCCGTACCCCGCAGTCCCACGATTTGCCCTTTATCATCGCGCTTGACTTCGCCAATAACGGTGATCCAGTGATTCGTGCCATCCAGGTGGGCCTGTTCCAGATCAAGTTGATACCCCTCGCCGGTTTGCATGCTCTCCTTGACAGCAGCATCCAGCCGTGCAGCGCTCTCAGGCGTGTACAACTTTAGATACTCCTCATATCCTGGTGGAGGTTGAGTTGGATCTAATCCAGAGATGGAATAATATTCCTCAGACCAGATGATTGTGTCTGTCGTGGTATCCCAGTCCCAACTGCCAAATCGTCCAACACGTTGGGCTTCTTTGAGATCTGATTCGCTCCTCTGTAATGCTTCCCTCGCCCGCAGGCGTTCGGTGATGTCTTCAACTGTTCCATCATAGTACAAAGTCTTTCCGTTAGAATCCCGAATAGCGTGGGCGCTTTCCAGTATATCAAGAGTAGTCCCGTCCTTTTTTGTCCATTTTGACACCAAACCGATTATACCACCTGATTTTTCTATCTTGCTCTTGAATTCACTTCGTGGGTAATCAGGTTCATAACCTTTTTGCTCAAGATTGCGCTGGGCCAATTCATCAATATTATCAAAACCCAGCATCCGGATCATTGTTGGATTTGCTAAAAGGATATCACCCTGGGGAGTAGTCCGGTAAAGTCCTATTGTTGAGTTTTCAAATAAACTGCGGAACCTTTCTTCGCTTTCTTTAATTGTTTCTTCCGTATGTAAACGTTCAGTAATATCAACCATTGTCATTTTGCACTCTTGCCCATCAATGTCGGCTGTTGCGTCTATATTTACATAAAGCAGTTCATTCCCTTCTTTGAGTAACGATAACTCGCAGCTTGTTTTTATTTTGCTTTCAAATACTTTCCGCAGTAATTCATTAAAAGCAGGGCGGGTTCCTTCTGAAACAAAAAGCCCGAAACGGCTGTTCATCAACTTAGAACGATCAACGCCAAGCATGCTGGCGCCGGTGAGGTTTGCTCTGCATATCGTACCATCGCGCTTTAGATTAAAGTAACCTACAGGCGCGAAATCATAGAGATCGGTGTATTGCTGAAATCCTTCCACTACATCTTCTCTGGAATCCCTGAGTTCCTCATTTATCATTTCTAGTTCAATCTGGTGAGTCTGCAGTTCATGTACCAGCCGGAGTAATTCTTCATTTGTTTTTGGAAGAATAGCTTTCTTCGAAATCTTTTTAAGCCGTTCTTCTGCCTTGCGTCTAAGTTCGGCGGCTTCCGATGAAATGTTATTATTCTTTTTCATAACTCTTCTTTCTTTGGTCGTAGTTTTTCAATTCGTAAATCTTCATCGGCTTCCTTAAGCTCTTCTGTCTGTGTCGCAAATCTTTTTTCAAGTTCCGCCTGGGCTTGTTTAAGCTTAGTCTCTAATGTTTTTGCAATTGTGATGTCTCTATATGTAACAACCACTCCGTCAATTTTATTATCTAAAGTTCGGTATGGAAGAATTCGCATTAAGTACCAGAATCCGCTGAATGTGGAAATCTCCTTTTCCACACTTATCAAAGTCTGATGAACTTCATTCGCATCTTTAGTAAAATCGGAGTAGAAAAGTTCGGAAGCAATATCCGTTATTGGTCTGCCTACATCTTGGGCAATTAGTTTTGTAATCCTGGTTATCTGACTGGTAAAACGTTTTACGCAAAGTGCGTTATCGAGAAACAGTATTGCTATATCTGTGCTGTCGAACAGATTTTTAACATCGTTGTTAATCAGGGTCAATTCATCCACCTTTGACTGCAGTTCAGAATTTATTGTATGAAGTTCTTCGTTCATTGACTGCATTTCTTCCTTAGAAGTAAATAATTCCTCATTTGTGGATTGGAGTTCTTCGTTTGTTGACTGTAATTCTTCCTGCGAAGATTGCATCTCTTCCCGAATGCTTTGAATCTCCTGCCTGGTGTGTTTCAATTCAAGTTCAAGAACTTTTGCACTAGCGGTTCCTGCGGGTATTTGTTTTCCTTTTCCGGATACTTTTGTTTTCGGTAAGGATGTTAATTCTGTAAAGACGATCATCACCATACCCTTAAGAGTTTCTGGCTCATTGATAGGTTGAACAGTAAGATCTAAAGCTTGAGTACCGCCATTAATGCCAACTATAACATTTGTTATCTTAACTGTTTCTTTATTTCTTAGCGCCTTTTGAAAAGCTCTGGTCAGTTCCTGGCGGAGCCCTTCGCGTGCCATAGCAAAAATATTCCAGTTTGCTTTACCTATTGCAGGTTCAAGATAATTGCCGGTTCGTCCGCTTATGTATAGAATGTCTCCGCTATTGTTGGTTAGAATTGCCGCCGGTGAATAAGTCTGCAACAACATTTGATCAGCAAGCCCTTGAAGGTTGGCAGTTGGTTTTAAGAGATTTGTTTGCTGCTGTTCAGCTTTTCGGGTGCGCACAAAAGAAGCTGGAAAATCAAAAACATCATAAGGTAATGCATTTTCAAGACGCCTGTAGATTGTTGATTTACCTTCAACTTGTTTAAACAAATTAGTAAAACTGCCGGGCGTTTCCGCGCTTCCTAAAAAAAGTATCCCGCCGGGATTCAATGTAAAATGAAATAATGGGATCAGTTTTTTCTGCAGTTCTGTAGTCATGTAAATGAGCAGATTACGACAGCTTAAAATATCAAGCTTAGTAAAAGGCGGATCCATTACAACGCTTTGTGGTGCAAAAATTACCATCTCACGTATTGCTTTGGAAATTTCGTAGCCATGTCCTTTCTTAATGAAAAAGCGCTTTAGCCGCGCAGGCGATACATCTGCAACAATGTTTTCCGGGTAAAAACCATTACGTGCCTTCTCAATTGCTGACCTGTCAAGGTCGGTTGCAAATATCTGCAATGTTATATTTCTTGACGGTTTAAATTTCTCAATAAATTCTTTAAAGATAATAACCAAAGAATACGCCTCTTCTCCAGTAGAACAGCCTGGTACCCAGGCTCGTAGTGTCTGACTATGTGAACGCTCAACCAGAAGCGAAGGTAGAATCTTGTTTTTTAAATCTTCCCACATTTCCGGATCGCGGAAAAAATTTGTTACTCCTATTAATAGTTCATTAAAAAGTATTTCTATTTCCTGTGGATTCTCCTGGAGGTAGCGGACATAGTTAGCAATTTTATCAAATTGGTGAATGCCCATCCGGCGCTCAATCCGCCGGTAAACTGTATTTTTTTTGTAGAGTGAAAAATCTTGTCCGGTTTGTAAACGCAGCAGAATTATAATTTTTTCCAATGCGCTGTTGGCTTTGTCATCATCAATATGCCCCTGCTTTGCAATGTGCGGTACACACTTCAGATAAGCGATTATCTTCCCCGGCAGCTCTTCAACCGGAGCCACGATGTCAGCTAGTTCTGAGTCGATAGCGCTTTTGGGCATACCATCGAATTTTGCGGAAGAAGGTTCCTGCACAAATACTGCTCCGTCTTTTTCTTTTATAGCTTTAATCCCAAGCGTTCCGTCTGTTCCCATTCCAGAGAGGATAACTCCATAGCTCCGTTCCCGCTGGTCATCTGCAAGTGAATGGAAAAAGAAATCAATAGGCAAACGGAGTCCACGAGGCGCTGTAAAATCAAGCAGATGCAAAACGCCATGAAATATAGACATGTTTTTATTTGGGGGGATAACATAAACACAGTTAGGTTTTACGAGTGTGCGGTCTTTTGTTTGCATAACTTTCATGGCAGTTGCGCGCTGAAGAAGTTCTACCATAATCCCTTTATGTGTTGGATCGAGATGCTGAACAATAACAAAAGCCATATTGCTTCCTTCGGGCACATTCTTAAGAAAAAAATCAAGAGCCTCTAGTCCGCCCGCTGAAGCCCCGATTCCGATGATTGGGAAACTTGCAGTTTGCTTCTGTCTTACAGTTTCAATCTTCTTTGCCATGATACCGACCTATGTTTAACTTAGATGTAAATATTTAGAAAATAAATTCAACTATGCCTCTTCCGATTGGAGTATCCTTTCCTATTTAGCCATATTATAATGCAACTATTTAATGCTAAAAATCAATCACCCAAAGGGATGAAAAAGGAACTACACCCTTTTTACAGCCTAAACTCTTGTTTTTCTGTTTTAAGTTCTTCTTTTTGGGGAATTGCATTTATCGTCGGGAATTTAACGATAAAAATAGACCCTGCTCCCAATTCACTTTCAACAGAAATAATCCCCTTCATTAATTCCACTGCTTTTTTAGAAATTGTTAATCCAAGACCTGCTCCTTCATAACTACGGGTTAGTCCTTCGCTAACCTGCCGGAATTCATCCCAGATAAGATCAATTTTATCATGTGTTATGCCTATCCCTGTATCTTTTATTTTTATATAAACCCAATCTTTTTCAACGATAACTTCTTTCCCTATCTCTACACTAATTTTCCCTTTTTTGGTAAACTTTAAAGCGTTATCAAGAAGATTGTGTATTATGCGGTTAAAAAGATGTTCATCTATATAGGCAAAAACATTTTCCACTTTGATAATGGTTTCTAATTGAAGATTTCTTGTTACAGCATTTTTAGAAAACGAGTTAATGCTATTTATTGTAAGTGGAACTACATCAACATCTTTTGCAATAACTTCAATTGTATCAGTTTCAGCTTTGGATAAATCAAGAATAAAGTTTAACGTTTCACTCAATCTCTTACCGGAGTCAAAGATGCCTTGCGTCATTTCAATTTGTTCGGGATCATCAAGCTGCGAAGTTAAAAGATCTGCGTAACCCATAATTCCATTAAGCGGCGTTCTTAGTTCATGACTCATATTAGTGAGGAAGTTTGTTTTTAATCTGCTCATTTCTTCCGCTTTTTCTTTTGCTTTGATGAGTTCTTCTTCAGATATCTTCCGCTGGGTCAGATCCACGTACATTTTATAAATACCGACTGTCTTTTCATTTATTATGACAGGTACGCCAACGATTTGGACATAAACAAGAGTGCCATCCTTTCTTCTACGATAACTTTCTTTATTTATCTGACGGCCTTCATGTGTTTGATCTGAATAGCGCTTAGCTTCCTCTTTTAATTCAAGAGGAACAATAATGTCGTTAATAGACTTTCCTTTAATTTCTTCCAGATAGTAACCGAACAGATTTGAAAATGATTCGTTGGTAAAAGCAATTTTATCTTTGTCGTCTAATGACGCAATTGCAATTGGAGAGTTATCGAACAATTGAGCAAATTTGTTCTTTTGAGAAATAATTTCCTCCTCTGCAAGGCACCCCTCGGTGATATCGCGAATAGTCCCTCGCAAACCGATAACCTTGTTGTCTTTTTTAATTGAAACAAACGTTATACTAAGATAAATAGTTTGCCCATTGATACGATGTGCTTCTATTTCAAAAGCATCTGACTGAATTATATTTGAAAGAGCATTTTGGAATACACCTGAAACGATACCTATTTTATCTTGTTTTATGAACTCTATAATATTATGGTCAATTATTTCTTCGGAATTGCTGAACCCAAGCATTTTTGCGAGTGCATTATTAGAGAATGTAATAACACCTTGCTTGTTAACAATATAATATCCATCAGTAACTTCATTAATAAATGAGCGGTATTTTTCTTCGCTTTCATGTTGTGCATCTTCCGCCAGCTTATGTTTAAGCGAAACAGCAACCATGTTGGTAAACAAATTCAAAATTTCAAGAGAAGGATTGGGCTTGTCAGTTCGAAAACTCAGCACTGAAGTGCCGTATAATTCGTCATCAACAATATATGCAATACCTACAAATCTATCGAAACCCTCTATATTATGTATCATTTCCCCTACCTTTAAAGGAACAACGCCGAATGTTACCTCGGTTAATGTTGATTGAAATTTTACTGGATCGTGTATAAGAAATCTTCTGAGTTCATCTCCGACCGGGAAACTATTCTCCAACAGCTTTGCCCCTCCAAGAGACTTTGTTAGCACTTCTTCAAGATTATTGTCAAAGTCGACATGCTTAACATTAATTTCCTGTGTCTTAAAATCGTACAATCCAAAAGTCGCGAGTGAAGCGCCGGTGAGATCTTTAAGCTTTGTAACTATAATTTTGTAAAAATCGGGTTCTATCCGGATTGAAGAGAGCTCAATAGCTATGTTGTTTAAATTAGCTAAATCCCGGTTCCTGATATTCAGCGTTTCTTCAGTCTTCTTTCTTTTTGTTATATTTTCAACTGTTCCATCATAGTGCAAAGTCTTTCCATTAGAACTCCGGATAGCTTTAGCACTTTCACTTATATAAATAGCTGTTCCATCCTTACAAGTCCACAAAGATTCTGAATCTATAACTTCTCCATTTTTTTCTATTTGTTCAAGGAATTGTTTGCGCTCATAACTAGGCTCAAAACCATTTTTTTCAAGGTTCCTTGCAGTAAGTTCTTCAAAAGATGAGTAGCCAAGCATCTTAACTAAAGTAGGATTAGCTAAAATAATTTTCCCATCAGGAGTAGTTCTATAAAGTCCCATCGTGGAGTTCTCATAGAGTGATCGAAACCTTTCTTCGCTTTTCCGCATTGATTCTTCTGCATTATTGCGCCCGGTGATATCCTTCTCAAACATGACTTTTAGAGCAATGTTCTTTTGTTTTAGTTCTTTCAATTCAAGTAAAAGTTCGTCTTTCGTTTTATCACTCTTATTCATAATTTAAATTAACCCTAAAGTTTCTTAACATTATTTTTTAGCTATTCAACAAACCTAATTTAGATTTTACAGTGAAAAGAATAACTTTGGGATCAAAAGGTTTTTGAATATAGTCTTCGGCACCAAGTTCAAATCCCTTAATAAAACTTTTTACATCTTTTTCACCAGTAACAAAGATAATTGGTATTTTTGCTGTAACTGGATTTTCTTTTAATTTAGCAGCAACTTCAAAACCATCAATGCCTGGCATAATAACATCAAGAAGGATTAAATCAATTTGAGCACCTTCTGACAGAATATTAATCGCCTTATCACCATTAACAGCAACTTTGATATTGAATTCTGACAATAATTCAGCTAGGATAGTGACATTTTCAGGTGCGTCATCAACAATAAGAACTGTTTTTTTATTTGTTGAAAGATTCATAGGTAACCTCTTATTATAATTTTAGTAAAATAAATAAATTAATTAATCAGAAATCGTTTATTCTTTGAATTGCGTCATCAAAATCATAGTTCTTAATATCATTTTCCAATACTTTAAGTGCGTTAGTGAAAGGTCCAATTCCAGGCAATTCTAATATTTCATCAATCTTTCTACCTGCCCTAAAATCATTATCTTCAATTAATATTTTAAGTTCGCCAAGTAGTTTATTAAACTTGATCGAATCAAACTCTTTATTATCATTTTCCACAGATAATTTCTTTTTTGATTTTATCCATATAGATATTTCAGAAAAAAGCAGATTAAAAATTATTTCAAAATCAGTAAACTCTTTATCAAGTAGCCTATTTCCCGTTTCCTTAAGCCTTGGTTCAAATTTAGCCGCTGCAGCACTAAGCTCAAGCGCTCCTAAATTTCCTGCAACTCCTTTTAGAGTATGCACAAGTCTCACCGACAATTCCTGATCCTTATTATGAATTGCAGTTTTAATCTGTTCAACCATATTGATATTCTTCTCATGAAATTTTTCCAGTAAACTCATGTAAAGTTTTTTATTCCCGCCTATTCGGTCGAGCCCGTCTTCCACATCAATATGCTTAAAAACTAATAACGAATCATCAACTTCAGCTTCCTTTTGAAATGGAACGTCTACTGGTTTTCTATTCCCAGGTTTAATCCATTTAACCAGAGCGCCAAAAACTTCATCCGGCTCAATAGGCTTGGTTACAAAATCTGCCATTCCAACACTTATACATTTTTCTTTAACCCCAACCATTGCATCTGCAGTCATAGCAACAATCGGCAGGTCATTGAATTCCGGATGTTTACGTATTTCCAGGGCGGCCGTATATCCATCCATAACCGGCATCTGCAAGTCCATTAAAATAATATCATATTTGGAAGGGATACCCGAAGCTAAAACTTTATCAAGGGATTCTTTTCCATTAACTGCTATTTCAACAACAAACCCGGCTTGTTCCAATAATTCTGTAGCCACTTGTTGATTAATCTCATTATCTTCAGTCAGAAGTATTTTTGCTCCTTTAATTTTTCCAAGTGCATCCCTATGCTTCATTCCTTTTTCAATCCGGCTTCGTTTTGTCCTTACTTCTTTTCCCAACACTTCCATAATAGTATCAAAGAGAAGAGAATACGAAATTGGTTTAGTTAGAAATCCTTTTATTCCAATCTCCAATGCCTTTTCAGTAATATCATCTTTTCCAAAAGCAGTAGTCATAATTATTGTTGGAATATTAATTCCATTTTCCTGAAGAATTATTTTAGAAGTCTCAAGCCCGTCCATTTCAGGCATTTTCCAATCTATCAATAAAAGATCGAACGGATGTTCTTTGTTTTTTAAAACAAGATCTATAGCTTCTTTACCTGATTTTGCCAGGGTTGCCTTAAATGAGAATGCCTCAAGTGCTTCTTTCAATATTTCCCTCGCTGTATCATTATCGTCAACAACAAGAACATTTAATCCCCGGAGATCAGGTGAAGGGACGTATTTATCTCTCTTCTGCACTTTTTGAACATCCATTACTGAAGTAAAGAAAAATGTGCTTCCTTTGCCAAATGTACTTTCAAGCCAGACTTCTCCTCCCATAAGCTCTACTAATGATTTCGAGATTGCAAGACCTAACCCTGTACCTCCGAATTTTCTTGTTGTTGAACTATCTGCCTGAGAGAATTTCTGGAACATTTTCTTCTGCTGCTCTTCAGTTAAGCCAATACCTGTGTCTCTTACAGAAAATCTGATCTTAACTCTGTTGTCAAATTTTTCAGAAATATCTGCGGAGAGAATAACATCTCCTGTTTCGGTAAACTTAATGGCATTACTACAGTAATTAGTTATGATCTGCGCAATGCGGAGCGGATCGCCTATTAAATAAAGAGGAACATCACGGGCAATGTGTATGCTGAATTCCAACCCCTTTTCCTGTGCCTTTTGCGATACAAGATTAGAAACAGTTTCCAATACGTGTTCCAGATCCAATTCAGTATGCTCAATATTAAGTTTTCCGGCTTCGATTTTTGAGAAATCAAGAATATCATTTATAATTCCAAGCAGTGCATAACCGGATCTTTCAATTTTTATCAGGTAGTCAAGCTGTTTACTGTCAAGTTTAGTTTTAAGCGCCAGGTGTGAAAGTCCTATAATTGAATTCATAGGGGTTCTTATTTCATGAGACATTGTTGCAAGGAACTGGCTTTTAGCTATAGTAGCAGCTTCTGCCTTTTCTTTTGCATCTGCTAATTCACTTTGTATTTTTTTAATTTCACTTATATCAATAATTGAAACCATTAAAGCTTTCACACCAAGATATTCTATGGGATGTACTGAAAGAAGAACCCACGCTTCTTCACCGGTTCCAAACCTGCGCAATCTCATTTCATGACCATTTAGTTGCCCTTTTTTCTCTATTTCATTAAAGACAATTGCCTTTTGTTTTTCTACATTAACAAAAGTATCTGTTACATCATGCTCATAAATATGTTCCAAAGAAGTCCCGTGGAAATCTGCCATTGCCTTATTGGTTCTTAATATCACACCCATACTAAGATTGGTCACAGCTATTGGAACAAGAGAAGTTTCAAGAATCAAATCGGCAGCTCGTTTTGCCTGAATTAATTCCTCATCCGCTTTTATGCGTTCAGTGACATCACGTTCTACAAAAAGAATGCTCGTTGGCTTCCCTCCTGAATTATAAAGAATAGTATAATTTACTTCGAAATAAAACTGGCTTTTATCCTTTCTTACAGCAAGATAATGTTTAATTTTATGATCGCTTTTACCTGCTATCAGTTTATTTAAATTCTCTGTCAGTAATTTGTGATATGAAGGATCAATAAAATCATAAACGGATCTTCCAGTTGTGTCATCTCTTTCTTCGGCACTAAGACCAAACATTTTTAATAATTTATCGCTCAAAAATTGCATTTTCCCGTCTAAGCCCATCATACCTATCCCGTCGGGCGAGGCAAATATTATAGCTTCCATTGTTTGGTTAATTTTTTGATACGCTTCCTCTACTCGCTTGCGGTCAGATATGTCTTCAATTATACCTACGCCTCCCTTAATGTTGACGTTTCCGGAATCAATCGGAGCAAAAAGAGCTCGTACCCAGGAACTCTTATGGGCAGTTGTGGAATGATAGATATCTTCATATGACCCGATACTTCCGCTCAGTGCATTTTGAACACATGAGGCCAGTTTTTTATCGGGAAGGTTAAGCATGTTAACACCAACTAACACATCACGCGAAGATCCTATTATTTCAACAATCTTATCATTGCAATCAACAATAACACCCTTTTCATTAAAGTATATTAGTCCTAATGGAGAATACTCAAAAATCAATTGGTATTTTTGAGCAATTTTTTCCTTTTCAATTGTTTCATTTAGCCGCAGCGATTCGGCTTCTTCCTTTATTTTTGCGGTTTCTAAAATTTTAATCCTTAGATTATAAATTACAAAACTTGTGGCTATACTTAAGAAACTAATGAGACTAACAAATATTACAAATGATAAAATGTTTGGAAAATGATATATTCGCGGATCATTAAATATTATAGATACACCGAATAATATATTGTAGTAAATAGCCACTATTATCTGGTGTTTGGTTTCCCAGCTAAATATAATAGCTGAAGTAAATATCAATAGGGCTAAAATCTGCGAATTAATAAATACAGTATCCGGAATTTTATAGATAGTAATAACAAAAGAACTGATTAAGGCAATAAGGTATATATGTGTCAGCAGTATGGAAATCTTTCTGGATATCTTCCTATAAGATAATACGAAGATAGCTAAAGCAATTATTGTAAAAATTATCCGTGCAAAATAAATTTCTATAACGAATTCGTGGAAATAATATATCTCAAACATTAGTGACCAACAGCCGACTATAATTCCGACTGCCGTTAATATTCTCAGGGAATTTAGCGTTCCTTCATCCTGAACCGTAATTTCTGAAATTATATTTGGCATAACAGATAATAAATTGAATTAAAGAGTTTTTCTCGGAAATCAACCTAACTTTGGGAATAGCTTTAACTACGGAGTAGCCGTTCGACGCATTCCTAGCTTTAATCTAAAATAAAATGCAACCTTTTAGGGGAAAAAATCAATCGGGCAAAGGGATGAAAATGGGACTACATCCTTTTTACATTCAACATTCCATTCTTTTAATTTTTTCAATGACATTTGTCTTAATTGTTGATCTTTCAGTATCATGTCAGCCTATTTCAGTTAGGGTTCAGTACCTTTTCAGTATCTTTTGTGCTTTGTGGCAGTTTTATGCCAGTTTTATGTCAGGGTTATGTCAGTATGAACAATTTTTACTGCACCTGAGGGGAAATGGAAATTGATAAATCAGGAATTCATCCCGGAATGGCAATTCTAATTTTAACCTGACCAAAGAAAAAGATACCCTCTATTAATTAATATCCTGAAACATCATTTTTTGCCAAACAATACTGCAAATGGCAAAAAAGGTAATCTCGTGATATTAATATATAGAGGGGTGTTTGTAAAATAAAGGTTCAACTTAGGAATTGGACGTAAATGGATTTACAACTTATAAATTATTCAAAAGTGATTAAAGGCACTGTTATTTTATTATAAATACACCTAATTGCATCTGTACATCAGCTCCCGTCAGCCTTCTGCTTCCGTGGAACCTATTCGGAGAACCTGTTGTAAACTAAGTGAATATAATGCTACCGCTTTTTTGCATGGATGAAATTTTGACTCTTTCATTGTCCATGTAATTAAAATATTCACTTAACTGTTTTATATAATTATAATTAGCTCAATGGAGATTTTTCTCAATGCAAAAAGATAACCTGACCCTCGATACTTACTTAAAAGAATTAAAGGAGGGCAATCACCATTTCGAAAATGTCTTCGAATCTCTCGCCCGCATGATCTTTGACGACCCCTCCAATATTAAACCTATTATCGTTAATGGCAGAAGTTCTTACGACTTCCTCCGCTTCCGTAAAGAAAAAAAACATATCATCGGTCTCTATGATGTTATAAATAACTTCGTCGCCTTTATTAAAGATGGCGCTGAAAATGGCGAAAGTAAGGAAATGGCCTTCGTGCTCCTCGGCGAACCCGGCAATGGTAAAACTTTCTTCGTGGATTACCTCTCCACTATGTACCGCGATTTTATTAGTATTACGCATAATAATAAGTATACCTTCCGCTTTAAAGTCCCTAAAGAGATCGATGGCTATGGCAATATCCGCTTGATTGAATCCCAAACTTTCGAGGACCCCGTTATCCTCGCTATGAATCTCTATGACGATAAGGAAAAAAGTAAAGAGCTGCTTACCAAATATGGTTTTACTAATCTGGAAATTGATAAGTTCTTCCTTAACTACCGACCCCTCGGCGCCGATTCTGAGTTCATTCTCGGCGATATTAAAAACTATTTCGATAATAATTATGATGATATACTTAACTGCATCGATCTTGTAAAAATACCAATTAGCTCTACTCTCGGTACTATCACCGGTAAGTATCCCGCTAAGGATAAACTCACTAGCTCCGGCGTCGATCTCGTCGGTGAGGAAAGTATTCAGCGGCTCCTCCATATTACTAATACTAATAACCCTTATAAATTCGATCTCCGCAGAGGCGCCCTCGCCCGCGTTGCATGCGGCGGTATCCATTTCGCCGATGAAATCTTCAAGAATAAAACCGATCTCATGAAAATTTACCTCGGCGTCGTCCAGAATAGAGTCATCGAAATTGATGCGTTCAAATGGCCTATCGATACTTTTATTATCGCTACCAGTAATAATTATGATGTCCAGAACTACAGGATGAATGGTGAGGAAAAACCTATACTCGACCGCTGCAAATTCTGCTACGTCTCCCATAATACTAATTATAAACTCCAGGAACAGCTCACCCACTATGCCATCGGCGAAGGTGTTAAAACAACTTTTACCGGCGAAACTCTCCACCGTGACCCTAACCTGGTTTACGTCATGTCTACTTTTATTACTCTCTCACGGCTCCCCCGTTTCGATGATAAATTAACTCCCATTGAGATGATGAAACTTGCCGCCGGTGAGGTGGCCGGTGAGAAAAGTATGAAGACTCTCGCTGAGATTGTCGAAGAGCTTGAGCATGAATCCGATACTACTAAAAGATTCGGTCAGAAAGGACTCGGCCAAAGAGATCTCGCCAGAATTATAAATACTATGCGCGGCTTCCCCGAAACGAATGAAGGTCAGTGCATGTTTGCTCTTGATGTTTTCAAAGCAGGTGAGGATATTATCCTCGACTATGTCCAGGATAATTCCGATAGGGCTAAATATTTTGAGGATATGAAGATTGCCAAAGGTCTCTACCGCAAAAGAATCCGCACTGAAATGTTTAATGCCTTTATGGATGAACCCGCCGCTATTAAAAAAGATGTCATGATGTACGTTAACATGATTGTCGGTATGGGCCGCTCCGATCTTGGCTATGATAAAATTATCACCTATAAAGATCCGCAGACCGGCAAAACTATGCCGATTAAAATTGACGAGCGCTTCATCAATGCCGTGGAAAATGAACTTGAAATGAAAACCGCTGAACAAAAGGAATCCTTCAGAAGCCAGGTCAGGAAAATATATGCTCAGAAACTTCAGACAGATAAGAATTATGATTTTATGGATAACGTCGATCTCGTTAAATCAGTTACCGATACCCGGCTTAATTCTGATATCGCTTCCGCCGGCGGTCTCGTCGGAGCCCTTGCAAACAGAACTAATGAGGATAATGAAAAACTCTATGACAGAATTGTCTCTACTATGATAAATAAATTAGGTTATTGTAAAACCTGCGCTGAGAAAACTATCGAGTTCTTCTGCACGCAGGATCATCAGTCTTAACATAGGTTATTATGTCGAATATTGAATTTATCAATAATGTTGATGACGCCGATGAACATAAAATTCCGGCACGTCTTTCTTCTTATGGTACTGCCACTTCAAGAATTTATGATCTCGACCGGCTCCTCGAAAAAGACCGCCTTCGTGAAAGAGATGGCTTCCCACGTAAAATAAAACTCGGTCGTCTCGTTAAACCTTCAAAAGATGGTAAGGATAAAACAATTATCATCCCCTCTACTACAGAAGAAAAGTTCTATCATTGGGAAAACCCTCCCAATAATAATGAAGGCGAATCCACCGGCGGCAGCGGCGAAGGCAGTGAAGGCGAAATAATCGGTGAAGGGCCGCTGCGTCCCGAAGATGAAGGTGCCGGCAAAGGCGGAGGCGGCGATCATGGTATGGGCGCCGATGCTTACGAAATCGGTAGAGTCCTTACTGAACAGTTTGAACTCCCTAATATTAAGGATAAAGGCAAAAGAACTTCTCTTACTAAATATACTTACGATATCACCGATAGGAACCGCGGCCATGGTCAGATTCTCGACAAGAAAGGTACTCTGAAAAGAATTGTCAGAACAAACCTTGCCCTCGGTAGCATTCAGGGCGAATCTGAAATCGATACTACTAAAATGATTATTACTCCCGGCGATAAGATGTATAGAATCTTATTCCGCGAGAAAGATTATGAGTCCCAGGCTATCGTTTTCTTTGTTAGAGATTACTCCGGCTCCATGCTGGGTAAATCTACCGAGGCTGTCGTCTCTCAGCATGTCTATATAAATTCCTGGCTCGTTTACCAGTATAATCGACAGATCCTAAGCCGTTTCATTGTCCACGATTCTGAGGCTATCGAAGTCCCTGATTTTTATACTTATTACAATAAAGCGGTCGCCGGCGGTACTGATGTTGCCTCCGCTTATTTTCTTATAAATAAAATAGTTGAAGAAGAAAACCTCAGCAGGAACTATAATATTTATGTATTCCATGGTACTGATGGAGATGACTTTGATCCTGCCGGTGAAAAAGCAATAGCTGAACTTGAAAAGATGAAATCTTATGCAAACAGAGTTGGAATCACTGTTGCCGAAAATTCGTATACTGCCCGTAACAGTACTATAGTTGAAAACTATATAAAGAAATCGAAACTCCTTGAAACAACTCCTGATATCTTTCACCTTGATTCCTTCAGAGCTGAGGATGCCGATGAAGCCAGAATTATCTCAAGCATAAAAATATTAATATCATGATTTGTTATCCAAAAATATATTGTCATCCCTGCGAAAGCAGGGATCCCATGATCTCTTTGAAATCTATTTTGTCATTCTGTTCTTTTGTTTTGTCATTCTGAGCTCGGCCGCTGTCATTCTGAGCGCAGCGAAGAATCTCAACTTTTAACTTTTAACTTTATACTTTTACCTTGTCCCATGGAACTCGTAAGTCAGCACATAAAAAAAATAATGGAAGGCTGCAAGGAAAGAGCACTCGCCGCCGGCCTCAAATTCGATAAGGAAACTCTCGAGTACATCGTCACCAATACAGATATGCTCGAACTTACTCCTAAAAACATGATCCCCACTCTTTACGACTACTGGCTCCAGGATATCCAGGTCCTCCGCGGTAAAGGCGAATATGAATATTTCCCCCATAACCCCTACGAAACCGTCATCAATACCCGACCCGCTATTTCATTCTATAATGACAATAACCCCGACTGGCTTAATGTCATGATCTTCTATCATGTCCTCGCACATATCGACTTCTTCCAGAATAATAAGTTCTACCAAAAAACATGGGACTTTGATTTCAAACAAAAAGCTCTTACTGAAAAAAGAATGATTGAAAAACTCCGCTCTCAGAAAGGAAGAGATGTTGATTATGTTATTGAATTCACAAGAGGTATCGATAATCTTATCGGCTACTTTGATAACCTGCAGAAGTCGGATGATTTCGAGTCTCTTAAACTTCCCGATAAAATTGATTATTACTTTAATACTTTCCTCCAGTCTGTTAAGAATGTCGGCATGAAAACATTTCTTGAAGAGGTTGAAAGGTATGATAATTTCAATGAGCCTGATCCCGTTAAACTGGAGATCGCTTTCCTCAATAAAGTCTCACAGCTGAACCCTGAGTTTGAAGAACTTTACCGGAAATACTTCCTCGAAATAAAAGAGAAAAAACCTGATGACCTCCTCCAGTTTATTATGGACGAAAGCTCCTTCCTCAATGCCCCTGAAAATGAGTGGATGAAAACAGTAATGGAGATCGTTCGCGATACCGCTCTTTATTTCGCCCCTCAGATTAGAACTAAAACTATGAACGAGGGTTGGGCAAGTTACTGGCATGAAAAACTATTCCTTACTGACGACCGCATTAAAGGTCATGAAATTGCTTTCTCTGTCATAAATGCTAAAGTAACCGCTATCAGCCGCGTTGGATTAAATCCTTACGCCATCGGCTGGCGCCTCTTCCAGTTTATCGAAGAGAATGCTGAGAAAGGGAAATTCTCTTTCGAGTTCGACAGAATTAAAGGTATTCAGGAAAGGAAGGATTTCAAAAGATCCACAGGAAATGGAATGGATTTCATCTTCTATGTGCGCGAAAACTTCTGCGACTATACTTTCCTTAACCGTTTCATCGTGCAGGACTTTATTGATAAAAATAAACTTATGGTCATTGGCCAGCGTATAAACCAGAATAAAAATACTGTCGAGTATTATATTAAAAGCAGAAAAGCTGAAGATTATAAAAAGATGATTGTTGATACCCTCTATCATCCCCCTAAAATAAAATACTCCATCAGAGGCAGCAATATCCTCCTCCTCGATCATGTGTTTGAAGGCAAGGAACTTTACCGGAATTATATCACTAATACTCTTATCGGTCTTGAGTATTTATGGGGCGATACAATTGAATTGGAAACTACCGAACTCGATCTCGAAGAAATGAATAAGAAAGCAACCCATGGCTTCTTCTCTAACAGGGATGTCAAGGAAAATATGGAACCCGTTTATACTAGAGTTTTATATGAAGCTAAATATAAAAAAGTAAACAAACAAAAATTATCCCAAGAATAAACCCATGCAAGAGTCTAAGAAAGAAGTAAAAGATATTTTCACTTTAATCGACAGTAAACTGAAGAAAGAAGAACTCGGTACTTTAATTCCCTTTAAGGAATTCCTCAATCGCGCCGGCGAACAGCCGCAGCTGGTTTTCAGAAACGTATTTCAACTGTTTAATAATATGTTCCACAATTATATCACCGTTGAAGATGAATACAAAAACGACCCCGAAAACATCCACCACAAAACCATCAATTGCGATAAACTCCTTGTTGAGAATACTGATACTCCCTTCTTTGCCGATCTTCTTCTCGCTAACCGCTTAATGCGCCTGGCTGATTCTTTCGAAGCCGGCTCTCAGCAGAATAAGATCTATATCTTTATCGGCCCTGCAGGAAGTGGAAAAAGTACTTTCCTTAATAACATTCTCCTGAAACTCCAGGAATATACTAAACTCCCTGAGGGTGCTATGTATGAGGTTATGTGGCAGCTTGATGAACAGACTATGGGATCACAGTTTTCCGGCGTTATGACTGCAGCACTCGAAGAATATTTCAGTAAACATAAAACCGTACAGCTTAATTCATCAAAGCCGGTCTTCAATATCCCCTGCCCCAGCCACGATCATCCTATTTTAATAATCCCTCGTGAGTTTCGCCGGGAAATCCTTGAGAATGTTATCCCTGAAGAACATAAACAGAAAATATTTAATAATAAGGAATATGAATGGATATTCAAAGATGATCCATGCACTATCTGCCAGTCTATTTACCAGTCTCTGATTAACAGGTCAAACTCCCCTGCTGAAGTCTTCAATATGGTTTTTGCTAAACGATATTACTTCAACCGGCGCCTTGGCAATGGCATCAGCATCTTTAATCCGGGTGACCGTGAACCGGAAAAATTTGTCCTTACAAACGAAGTTATTCAACATGACCTTGAGTTGCGGTTCAGAGACAGTAACCTTATTAAATATGTCTTCTCACGATATGCTAAAACCAATAACGGCGTCTTTGCAATCATGGATGTTAAGGGCTATAATGAAAAAAGATTCATTGATCTGCACGGCATTATCAGTGAAGGTATCCATAAAATCGAAGACGTTGAAGAAAATGTTAACTCCCTCTTTATCGCTGTCATGAACCCTGAAGATAAATCTAAAGTAAACGTCCATGAATCTTTCAGAGATAGAATTATTGAAATAAATGTTAACTATAACCTTAATTATAAAGAGGAAGCTAAGATTTATTTCCACATGTTCGGAAACCAGATTCTTAATCGTTTCCTCCCTAAAGTACTTAACAATTTTGCCAAGATTATTATTTCTTCCCGCCTTAACTCAAGTTCTGCTGCTTTGAAAGAATGGATTAAAGACCCTGACAAATATGAAAAATACTGCGATGAAAGCCTTCTCCTTCTTAAGCTTGGCATTTATAATAATAAAATCCCTAAATGGCTGTCCCAGGAAGACTATAATAACTTCAGTAAAAGTCTGCGCCGACAGTTAATCGACGAATCGGAATCTGAAGGCCGCTATGGGTTCTCTGGCAGGGAATCTATCTCTATCTTCAATGAGTTTTATAATTCTGCAAGAAAGAAATATCGAAACGGTGCCAGTAAAACTTTGATTACTATGGACGATGTCAAAGAATTCTTCTTCAAGAACAGAATCTATTCTGACCGCATCCCCCGCGGGTTTATTGATTCTATTATAAGGTTATACGACTATGACCTCATTCAGCAGATTAAAGAATCTATGTTCCATGAAAATGAAGAAAGAATCGCTAAAGACATTCAGAATTATCTCTTTGCTTCCAATTACGATCTGGGTCAGAAACTGATTTGCCCCTATACTAATGAACTTGTTGAAATCTCTGATCCTTTCTATAATATTGTGGAACAGCATCTCTTCATGAAAAATGTGGACCCTGAGGAAAAGAAAAAATTCAGGGCTGAGATTGCTGCTAAGTTTGTCATTAGTCTCCAGGAAATGCAGGCCGAGGGGGACGATATTACTCATTCCCAGATCTTTAAGGACTTACATTCATTGTACATTAAAAACCTGCGCGAAAGTATTATTCAACCCTTCCTGCAGTATACTTCATTTGAAAATGCAATTAAGGAATACAGAACACCGAAGTTCGACGTATACGATGCCAGAACTAAAGGAGATGTCGACTTCCTGATTAAAAAACTAATGAGTAAATTTCATTACACCCTTGATGGCGCCCGGCAGGTTTGCCTCTACGTTATCCATAACCACGTCGCCGAAAAATTCATCTCCTGAATGTTCTCTTTTTATTAATTAACCTCAGAGGTTTTCCTTAACCTCGAAGGTTTTAATTACTCTTCTTGACAAATGTGAAACCCTACTTATTCTCCCTTAATAAATGTGAAACCATTCTTATTCCCCCTTAATAAAGGGGGGAAGGGGGGTTGTTTTCCTTTTCCAACAATCCATCCCCTGCTAATCCCTCCTCGCATATTTTTTGTCCTTCTGTTCCTCTCTGTCCTTCTGATTCCGCCTTAGTCGACCGAAAAATCTACTCCTTAATTATCATCCCCTGTTACTTTTGTTTATTATGTATCACATCATTTCCACTATCAATTTGTGTTATTGTAACCTGTCAATTTATTTTTTTAGATCTAAGCTTATTTTCAGAATACTGTATGCGGATAGTTAAAAACATAATCTTTTTGCCCGGCTTTATTATCATCCTTCTCCTCTTTTCATCAACCCGGTCTTTTGCTCAGTGGATACAAACAAATGGTCCTTTTGGCGGAACCGTTAATTGCTTTATCCTTCAGTCTGATAGCTTGGGTGGCACTAATATTTTTGCGGGAACTTATGGAGGTGTATACCTTTCAACAAATAACTGTAGTAATTGGACTAATGTCAGTCAGGGATTAACAAACTCTCAGGTCTATGCTTTATCTTTCAGCGGTAAAAACCTGTTTGCCGGAACTTCAGGAGGTGGTGTTTTCCTCTCTACCAACAATGGGAATTCCTGGGCTCCTGTCAATAATGGTCTACCGTTCAATACTTCTGTCTATTCCTTTGCTATCAGCGGTACAAATGTTTTTGCCGGTTCCGGCACTGGAACAGTCTATCTCTCTTCTAATAATGGCGCAAAATGGACAAATGTCAGTTCAGGCCTAATTGCTCATTATATTCAATCTCTTTCTGTTATCAATTCTATTCTATTTGCAACTACCTATGACAGCGGGGCTTTCCGTTCTACAAATAACGGCAAAAGCTGGTCTGCTATTAATACTGGTTTATCTTGCAAGATTATATGGTCACTGGCTGTAAGGAGTGATACTCTTTTCGCTGGAACTGATAACGGACTCTTCGTTTCTACCAACTATGGAACTAATTGGTCTCTCTTAGGTTTGTCTAACATAAATGTTTATTCTATTGCATTTTCCGCTTTTGGTATCCTGGCTGGTTCTGACAATCACGGTATCTTCCTTTCTACTAATAATGGCAAAGTCTGGATGCAAATAAATTCAGGATTACCGCCTGATTTTGTCGTTTTTACTCTTGCTGTAATTGGTTCTAATTTCCTTGCGGGTGGGAGTGGTGTATTCCTTTCTACTAATAATGGATCAACATGGACTTCTGTTATAAATGGTTTAACTATTACTAGCGTTAATGCTTTTGCTGCCACCGGAAATATCCTCTACGCGGGATTACGGGGCTGCGGCGGTTTCTTCCTCTCTTCAGATTATGGCACAAACTGGAATCCTCCCGATACCGGATTGACAAATACTTATGTCGTCTCTTTCGCTATTATTGGTAATTATCTTTTTGCTGGTACCTGGGGCGGTGGCGTCTTTCTTTCAACTGATTATGGGAAAAACTGGACGAAAGTTAATTCCGGATTACCTCCCGCCTCCATTGTTTATTCTCTTGCTGTCAATGGCTCCTATATCTTCGCCGGGAGTGATCAGGGCGTCTATCTTTCCTCTAATAACGGAAATAAATGGTCCGCCGTCAATAATGGATTATCTCAATTTGTTATCCCTTCCGTTTATTCTCTCGCTGTTTTTGGAAATAATATCTTTGCCGGTACTAATAATAATGGGGTCTTCATTTCTACCAATAATGGGAATTCCTGGGCTAAAGCCGATTCAGGTTTACCTTCCACAAATGTTAATTCTCTTGCTGTCAGCGGTAATACTATCCTTGCTGGAACTAATGATAATGGCGTTTGGTTTTCTACCAATAACGGGCAATACTGGTATGCTGCCAATTCAGGTTTGACTAACTTAGACGTCATGTCACTTTCTTTCAGCGGAACTAACCTTTTTGCTGCAACTTCCGGCAGTGGTGTTTTTCTTTCAACCAACTTTGGCGCAAACTGGAATCCTGTTAATACTGGATTAAGGAACCTCCAGATTAATACCATTGCGGTATTGGGTGCAAATCTCTTTGCTGGAACTGAAGGGACCGGTGTGTGGCGCCGTCCTCTGTCTGAAATGATTACATCACTCAATGACTTAGCCGGCACAAAACCCCCACATGGGTTTTCTCTCTTTCAGAATTATCCTAACCCTTTTAACCCAAACACTTATATAGAATTCTCCATCCCTACAGAAACTCATGTCGTGTTAAGCGTTTATAACACATTAGGTCAGGAAGTATCTAAACTCATTTCTCAGGATATGACCGCGGGAAATTATAAAAGCGAATGGAATGCATCCGGGTTTGCAAGTGGTGTCTATTTTTATAGATTTACTGCAGGTGATTTTACCGAAACAAAAAAACTTCTGCTTCTCAAATAATTCCTTCAATCAAAATCTCTGTTCGTCATCTCCAATCACAATTAAAAATTATCATCTTATGCGCGCCCGCCGAATGGAGGGCCTGCTCCCGCCATACAGGTTGATTTAGAATATGCACAAATGTCATTTCGACCGAAGGGAGAAATCTTTTCCCTCCCAGTCCTTCAGTACGTCTTTGTCGGTAAATTAAGAAAAGGTCTCGCTTTCTTTAAGGATTAGCACTCATAATTAGACCCAAAAGGAATAATTTAAGTGGACAAAATGAATCTCATAAAAGAAAGGAGACCTAAAATGAAT
>Ga0182027_10004194_pt1 | contig 22472 bp, 12 predicted proteins | sample 712E1DmetaG_FD_121300 | JGI IMG/M metagenome (GOLD analysis project Ga0182027, IMG submission 121300) | Permafrost microbial communities from Stordalen Mire, Sweden - 712E1D metaG (Illumina Assembly) | ecosystem: Environmental > Terrestrial > Soil > Wetlands > Permafrost | place: Sweden... | reverse complement strand
TTCCATGCCACTCGCTAAACAGACCGCCGAAAAGAAGGCGCAGGAAAACACGCCCCGGGTGAATCCCGAGATCGATGCCAAGATCAACCGGTTCATTCAGGAGAACCCCGATCTCTACGGGTATTATCAGGAGCTCTCGAAGGAGCAGCTCGTCCGCAAGCTGATGCTCGGAAAGATGCAGCGCAGCGAACTGACGCAGCGCCGCAGTCAGGAGATCGTGGCGTGGGTCGAGGAGCACCCCGAGATCAAGACCAAGGTCGAAGAGCGGATCAGAAATGTCCCGGCGGAGAACCGCCAACGGGCGTTCATCAACGCCGCCAAGACTGAGGCAATGACGCAGGGGATGCGCCCGATCCGCATCCAGCCGTGAGTTCCGGGCGGCGGGCGGTTCCAATCCGCCCGCCGCCGTTCATTTCTCAAGAGAGGACACGCAGCGGGCCGCGACCACGTTTCTAGTACGGCCCCGTGTGCAAGATGTGATCGAATAGGAGTTCCTTGAGGGTTGTCTTTCTGTGCCGCGTGGCCAAGTTTGACTTCATTGAGCGAAATCGCGGGGTGTTCCGTCGGCAGGACCGAACTCGCGTAGTCCATTTCACCTAATGCCTCACCGCTTCTCAGGTCACGAATCATTCCCATTTCGGTATCCATGGCTTCCAAAGGCCATCAATGCACTTGAGTCAGCTCCAGGGATCCTTTCGGCCGCGGCCGAGGATGAGGCAATGGTCGAATTGGGCGTTGGCAAGAACATGGTCCGATCGATCAAGTTCTGGGCTGAAGCAACGGGGCTAACCAGGACTGATCCAAAAGCTGGCACTGTCGTTACCCCGTTGGGAAAGGCCTTGCTGGGCCGCGGTGGTTTCGATCCCTACCTGGAAGACATTCGATCGCTTTGGATTCTGCACTGGAATATCACTGCCTTGGAGGAAAACGCGCTGTTTGCCTGGGAATTCATGTTCAACCGATGGCAAGAGCCCGATTTTACGCGAACCGCAGCGATGCGGGTCTTCAAAAAGGAAGCGGAGAAAGAACCCAAGATTCCTACGGATGTCACGCTCGACCAACATTTCTCCGTTTTCCTGCATACCTATCTTCCCCGGCGCTCTAGGCGGGGCGAGGTTGCCGAAGAGAACCTCGACTGCCCGATGACCGAGCTTGAACTACTTGTGCAGGTGGGCGAACGCGAATCCGACGGCGCTAGGCGTGAGCCGGTCTACGCGTTCAGACGGGATCCGAAACCGACCATCACTCCGGAGCTGTTCGCCTGGGCAGTAAACGATTTCTTTGTGCGGCGCCACGCCCGGGAACGAACCGTTCCGGTTCGCGCCTTAACCATCGAAGTCGGTAGTCCTGGTCAGCTCTTTAAGCTGCCAGAAGAAGACCTATTGGCACGCGTTGCTGAGCTTGAACGTGCGTCTTGTGGTCTGATAAGCTACCAAGAGTCTGCCGCGCTCCCGCAGGTGCAGCGCGCTGAAGACGTCAATTCTCTACAGCTCCTTCATCACGTTTTCAACCCGGCCTATGTCTCGTAGAATCGCGAATGTCCTGAACATAGCGCCGCGCTATTTGCGCGCTACGAATATTGAGCGCGACTTTGCCGATCCGAACGCGCTGGAGAATTACGTCCTTACGCCGCACACACGGAACTGCCTGGAGCGGATCGCGCGCGGTCTCCGGCGCGGTTCCACGGATCGCGCTTGGCGCCTCACGGGGAACTACGGGTCTGGAAAGTCGAGCTTCGCCCTCCTTGCTGCACGCTGGTTCTCGGGCGATGCGAAACGCTTGGTCGGAAAAGTTCAGGGGAATGTGTCGTACGAATCGTTCTCTTGTGAGGGCAGGCCGAAAATCCAGCCCGTCTTGGTCACTGGTTCGCGCGAGCCGATGGCGAATGCGATTCTACGTGCGCTCGCCAAGATGATGGTGGAAAACTATACTCGCGGCCAGCGATCTGAGGTGCTGTGCAAGATTATCCGCGCCGCGGACGGCGAATTGACATTCAACGACGCGGATGTGGTGCGTTGGGTCCAATGGTGCAATGGAAAGCTCATCAAGGACGGCAAGGCCAAGGGCATGCTGCTCCTTTTGGATGAATTGGGGAAGTTCCTTGAATTCGCGGCCTTCCATCCGTCACAACAAGACGTTTTCCTCCTGCAACGGCTGGCTGAAGCGGCGGCGTCTTCCGGCGACATACCGTTCTTTATCGTTGGATTGCTACATCAAGGCTTTTCCGCCTATGCCGACAATCTTGATCCTGCTGCGCAGCGGGAATGGGAAAAGACCGCTGGCCGATTCGAGGAAATCGTGTTCGACCAACCCTTACTGCAGATCTCGCAATTGGTGGCTTCAGCGCTCCAGATCAACGAACACCAATTGCCGCGAGACGTGAAGGCTGAGGCCTTGGCGGGAATGGAATCAGCCCTCTCGTTGGGGTGGTTGGGTGGCACGCCGCGCCGAGACGAATTGGTTTCCCTGGCTTATCGAGTTTATCCGCTGCATGCGACTGTGCTCCCTGCGCTGGTGAGGGTTTTCCGTCGATTTGGTCAGAACGAGCGTTCGCTGTTCAGCTTCCTTCTTTCGAATGAACCCTTCGGGCTTCAAGAATTTGCAGATCGGACACTCGCCTCGGGTAACTCGTATCGAATTCCGGACTTTTATGACTATGTCCGAGCGAATTTCGGCTACCGCCTGTCGCTTCAGAGTTACCGTAGTCATTGGACGCAGATCGAATCGATGATTGAAAGTTTTGCCGCGGCGGATGAGCTCGACCGGCAAATCCTGAAGACCGTCGGAGTCCTCAACCTGCTCGACGTGAACGACCTTCTTCCGACTGGGAAAGCCGTTGTCGCCGCGTTGGGGGGGCCAGGCGGTGCCGACGAAAACAGGATTCAGCAAAAGATCGAACACCTCTGCCGATCCAATCACGCACTGTTCCGTCGCGGCGTCTCAGGAGCCCTTTGCCTGTGGCCGCATACGAGTGCCGATTTGGAGGCCGCGTATGACCAAGCTGTTAAAGCAGTAGGTGGTGTGCAGCGCATCGGCAACTATCTCCGAGAGATCCTTGAAGTGCGTCCCATCGTCGCGAGACGGCACTACATCCAAAGCGGTAACTTGCGGTATTTCGAGGTCACGTACTGTCCGATCGTAGATCTCGAAAATAATGCCGTTCCGGACATAGATGCCGACGGCAAAATTGTCGTCGCATTATGTGAGACTGAAGATGAGATCGCTACGGCGGAGAGGTTTGCGCTATCGGGTTTGGTCGCGGCTCGGCACAATCTGCTGGTTGCCATCCCCGATGTCCCGTTGATAAACCATGCTGGACTGGTTGCGGAATCGATGCGCTGGGATTGGGTCTTGACCAACACGCCTGCGCTTAATGGAGACCGCTATGCACGAGAGGAAGTCAGTCGCCAGCGGGCTGGCGCACGACTCTTCCTTGAACGCCGCGTGGTCGATCTTTTTGGTCTGCGCTCGTTCAGCGGCAACATGGCGCTGCGTTGGTACCGAGCTGGTCAAAGAGAGACAATCACCTCTGCCCGCCAGCTTCTGGCTAAGGTCTCCGATTACTGCGATGCAGTCTACTCCCAGGCTCCGGTCCTGCGGAACGAACTTATCAACCGCCGCGTCTTAGGCTCCCAGGCTGCGGCAGCGCGACAGCGGCTAATGGAGCTGATGTTCGCTGAGACCGACAAGCCCTTATTCGGGATGGACGCCAACAAGCGGCCCCCTGAAATGTCGATGTACCTTTCGCTCTTCAAAGCGGGCGGTCTGCATGTTCAAGTCGGAACCAAAGCCCGGTTGGTCTACCCTAAGGGATCTGACGACAAGCTAAGGCTCGCGCCGGTGTTTGAGGCGCTATCTTCGCGCCTCGCTCGGGCGGGCGATGCTCGAATTGGATGCGACGAGATCCTGCGAATGATGGCCGACCCTCCGTTCGGCATTCGCGCTGGACCCGCGGTGCTTCTGCTCGCTTTGTTCGTTGCGCACCACCGAAACGAAGTTGCCCTCTACGAAAGCGGCACATTCTTGCAGGCTGCAAACGGAGGAGATTTTATGCGGCTCGCGAAAGTGCCTGAGTCATTTGCGCTCCAGCTCTGCCGCCTGGAGGGCATTCGCTCCGACATCTTCGAGCATCTGCTCGACGTCCTTCAGCTCCCGGGCGACCGCCGTTTTGCGCATATTCTCGATGTTGTGAGCCCACTTTGCATTTACATGGCACGGCTTCCGGAATACGGCCGAAACACGCGCCGTCTGCCAACGCAAGCCCTTGGTGTCCGGGATGCTATTCTATCCTCTAGAGAACCGATCAAGATACTTTTCCATCAGCTCCCCATTGCCTGTGAAATGCCGCCAATTCCAGCCGATGTCTCGACAAGCTTGAGCGTGGGTAAGGAGTTCGCGGCGCGGCTCCGCCGAGCAATCGATCAGATCCGCGGCGCCTATTCATCCTTACTCGGGCGGATGCGGATGAAGATCTGCGAGTCGTTTAATCTCACCGGGGAATTTCTCCGGGTCCGGCAAACGCTGGCCAATCGAGCGGTGCCACTGGTTGTCCTCGCCACGGAACCCAAACTGAAGTCCTTTTGCCTTCGCCTAGCGGATGCCAAACTTGATGATGAAGCTTGGCTTGAATCGCTCGGCAGCTTGCTGACGTTGCAGCCACCAAGCCGGTGGCGCGATTTGGACGAAGATGCCTTTGTGCGGGATTTGGGTTCGATCGCGACGCGATTCGGCAACTTGGAGAGCATCGCTTTTGCCACCGGCAGCCGGCCGGCGGCCGAGGCGTATCGCCTTTCGTTGACTCGAAATGACGGCAACGAGTCGCAAGAAGTTGTGTACGTTGAAGCAGAGGATCATTTGAAGGTCGTCGAGCTCACCCAGCAATTGCATCGGCTACTTGGAGACAATCATCGACTTGGGATGGCGGCGTTATCCCGCTTCGTCTGGAACGAATCGCAGCGGAAGGTTACGAAATGACGCAGCCACGCCACATACTTAGTCTGTCTGGCGGCAAGGATTCGGCAGCGTTGGCCATCTATATGCGCGACCGCGTGCCGGAGATGGAATACATCTTTCATGACGCCGGCAAGGAGCTGCCTGAAACCTACGAGTACCTCGCCCGACTCCAAGCTCATCTCGGTAAGGAGATCCACAGGACGACACCGCCGAATAGCTTCGATCATTGGTTTAAGGTATACGGTGAGATCATTCCATCTAACCATCGCAGGTGGTGCACCCGAATGCTCAAGCTCAAGCCATTTGAAGATTGGGTCGGTGATAGTGAGGTCATCAATTACGTCGGCATTCGCGCCGACGAGGACCGAGTCGGCTACGTTTCGACAAAACCGAATATCAAAGCCGTTTTCCCCTTTCGAGAAGACGGATTGGTGTACGCCGATATCGTTCGGATTCTCACGGAAGCAGGTGTGGGAATGCCAACCTACACCGATTGGGGACGCACTCGTTCAGGTTGCTTCTTTTGTTTTTACCAACAAAAGATCGAATGGGTACGACTTAAGGAGCGACATCCGGAGCTTTATGAAGAGGCCAAGGCCTACGAAAAGCCCAATAAGATCAACGGGAATACGTTTTATTGGAACACGGATGAATCCCTCGCGGATCTGGAAAAACCCGAACGCACAGCGGCTATAAAAGCCAACTGGGAAAAAGCCCAGGCGAGAAAGCGGGCAACCGCGAAGGATCGGGGTCTGATGTCTGTACTGGCTGGTTTTGGCGTCGACGACGGACCGCGCGAAGGCTGCACAATTTGTACGTTATGAACTAACAAATGACGGCCCGTGACTGGATCAAATTTGTTCGAGAATACGGCCCGGTCCCGAGCAAGGATAATCTGTTCGACGAGAATTTGCGGCGTCGTTCCAAGCGTTTGGGTATTGCCCAGGTCGAATTCAAGCACCCGTTCGAGGACACCGTGCTGGCCTGTTTTGACCCCGAGAACGCAAGGGCTGGGTCCGTTATCCTCACCGGAACAGCAGGTGATGGTAAGACCTTCCTTTGCGCGAAGGTTTGGGAAAAATTGCACGGTGACCCCGCTCAGTGGAACAGCAAGGCAACCTATTTCCAGATCCCAGCCCAGTGTGCCGGCACAGCGATCGTGCTGCACATCATCCGCGACCTAAGCGCGTGGGTGCCCGAGCAGGGGGCGCCGTGGCCGCAGGACAAGAGCGACCTCATGGTCCGGTTCGCTCGGTCGTTGTTTGCTGAAAAACCCGAGGAGATATTCCTCATTGCCGGCAACGATGGCCAGTTGGGCGAAACTTTTCGCCGGCTCCACCATGCCGATGTGACAAGGGCGTGGGCCGCCATCGAGGATTTGCTGGTCGCCGGTAAATCGGGAAAGGCGGACCTGCGCCTGCGCCTCTTCAATCTGAGTCACGGCAGTTCAGTCACCCTGTTCCATCTGGCGGTAGACGCGTTTCTGGTGCATGAGGGCTGGAGGGTTTGTCAGGCTGAGGCGGCCAGCCCCGATGGTCTCTTTGGCGCCCAATGCCCGATCCGCCGGAACTTTGAAATCCTGAGTGCACCGCAGACCCGCGAGCGTCTGGCTAGCCTGCTCGAACTCTGCGACCAAAACGGCCTACATGTTCCAATTCGGCAAATCCTTATCTTGCTGGCGAATGCGGTACTGGGTCACCCGGACGTGAAGGATGGCTTGATGGTCGCGGCTGATGTTCCAACCGTGCTGGCAGCGGGCACGCGCCACAAGGCGAGCATCTATAATAACCTCTTTGGCGGGAATCTCTCCGCGGCGCGACGAACGGGTTCGGCAATCTTCGACTATTTCGAGCGGTTTCAAATCGGCACGGAAACCACCAACCGTTTCGACAATATCCTGATTTTTGGCGAATCCCACGCGGCGCTGGAACGGGAGTTCCAGCAATACCTGGCGACAGACGATTTCTACGGGGCGGACCCGGCCTATGTCGCGGCCAAGCGCGAATATGTTGAAGGCGGGGAGGAGAACCCCGAGTCTGCGCAGGCCTTCCTCGACCTCCTGGTGAGCCAGCGCCGGGCGCTCTTCTTCAAAATCACCCAGGAGTTGTCGCCCGATCTTGAGCCCTGGGACCTGACCGTATTTCGCTACGGCGGCGAATACCTCTCGGCCGTGCTCCCGGCGGTGCGCAGCGAGACCCCGGTGCGGCGGACTATCCTCGCGCGCCTCGTCCGCGGCACAAATCGCATTTTCACCGGCATGCTGGTCAGCAGCGACCGCGAACTGTTGCTGGCTTCCAGCGCAAGCTTGTCGCAGGCGCGGGTCTGCCGGTTCCTGGATGACAAGCTGTCCGTTGCGCCGCGCCGCGGCGAGCGCGTCGAAATCGTGGCGGACGGCGGCTATCCGTCCCTGCGGGTGGACCTCGGAGACGGATTGACCTGCTCGTTGCCCTTGACGCTCACGCGTTATGAATACCTGAGCCGCGTGGCCGAAGGCGCTATGCCCAGCAGCTTTTCCAAGGAATGCTTCGAAGACGTAATGGCGTTCAAGAGCCGGTTGATGCGCGAACTGGCCAAGCGCGCGGGAGGGGAAGAGCCGACGGGCGAACTTGTTTTCCGCGTGCTGGGCGTGGATTCGTCCGGCGGTGCCATTGAAGAGCCAATCGGTGTTACCCTCTAACATGCTCACGCCGACGAAAAACCAGCCCGGACCGGGTGAGATCAAGGAGGACTTCTGGGTCGAGGAGCGCTATTGGGGCCACCGCCTTTGGGACCAGCAGTCGCCCTGGCTGCTCTTCCTGGAGTTCCTGACCGTCGCGGAATACGCCCACCGTTCGGCCGAACTTTTCGTCCCGGCCAAGGCGCAATACCCATTCGCCTACCACCCTTACCTCCGGCTCCATCTTAGGAACATCCTCTTCAACGGCGAACAGAAGCTGGCGGAGCTGGCCGAACGGGTGCCCGACAGCGCCACCGCCTGGCGCGACTGGTTGATCTGGATGAAGGAACAGGCGCGCGGCCTCGATCCTGATGAACGTGACTTTTCCTATCTCACAAAGCGCTTCTCGTCCTTCCAGCACTTCGCGCTGCTGATTCGCGCGCTGCGTTCCTGCGCGGTGGAGGGTGACGCGAATAAACGCTGGAGTTCCCGCTTTATTTTTCCGTTCGGGCAGGCGTCGACCTTCGTCGACCTTGACGTCACTAAGGACGGCAAGGTCGAATCCTCCCAGTACATCAACTTTGGCCGCACCGGCGAACTACTTTACCAGATGCTGGCCCGCAGCTCGCAGGCGGCGGAGCTGGCGCGGGTATTTCCCGGCCGGATGTTCCGACCCAACAAGTGGGACGACCTGGTCCGACGGCTGCAGCCTGATTCGGCCCAGGACAAGACGGTCAAGCGCGGCTCGGGCGTGTCGTCGTATCTGCCCTACGACAGCCACCCGGTCTTTGAAATCATCGCGCAGGACTGGCTGCGGCTGCTAAGTCGAGACCTGCCGGGATTTGATGCCGTGCCCTATCTGGTCACAACCGGGGCCTTCGGGATCTTTCTGTACCAACTGCAGACCAGCGCGGCGCTGCTGGACCGCCCGGTCCAGCCGTCGATCATTTGCGAGGTGGTCGCGCCGCGGCGGGGCTTGGTGCGCGAGCAATCGGTCGAAAGCTACGAGGCCAACAATGACCTATCGCGCGAGGCCCTCGATGCCATCCTTATCCGCATTGAGAAACTCGACGAGTGGAACCTGCCCGGTTCCATCCCAGATGTGCTTGCCCGGCGGCGCGATGTGCTAAAACGAGAGTTCCAGTGGGAGGATGATACCGGTATTCCCGAACCGGACGAACTGTGGCGCTCCTTCAAGGAAAACGTCCGGGCCCGCCACCGCCAGCATTTCGGCCAGGTCCATCGCACTTACGGCCGGGGGGTTGGGCTGGTCTCGCGACGCGGGACCAACCGCCTGCGTTATGCGCCGACCGACGCCTTTCTCAAGGCGGTGCTCTTCGCAAACGTCGAGCGCCGGATGGAATTCGGGCAGTTCCTCCAATTGCTCTTTGACCGTTACGGCCTCGTCTTTGGCGAAGGCCAGGCGGAATTGGTCCTGCATAGCGAGGATATCGACAAGAAGCCGTTCCAGGCGAACTGCATGCGGTTGGAACAGCGGTTGAGCAGCCTCGGACTGCTGCGACGTCTGTCGGACGCGTGCGCCTACGTGGAAAACCCCTACGCACGCTGACCATGACACGATACGAACTTATCGGAAAGGTGGTCGCCCGTTATCTGCATGGCAATCTGCCGCAGGAGGAAACGGCCAGCACCGCCCGCTACCTGCTCGACCGGCTTTCCGCCGAGCAGACGGTGGGCATCGCTCAGGCCATTCTGGCGGACGCCACTCTGGCCGCGCAAATCGAAATCAAGCTGCCGCAGCACTGGGTGGGCGAGTTCGGCCTGCCCGCCGATTGCTTGACAGAGGACCGCGCCACTTTCTTCCGCAATTCCCCATGTGAGAAGCCGGTACTGCTGATCGCCACGCGGGGTGACGACGAACGCGTCTCGCTGGCGGATTTGACCCCCATCGATTCCACCCAGATCCGGGCGAACGCCCTGCTTTGGATCGAGGTCGCCGCGCACCACCTGCCCCTGACCGAACAACAGCGCCGCTGGTGGGAGACCGCGCTGGCGGCATTGCAGGACGTTTCGTCCCTGAGCCTTGATGCCTTTGCGGACTATATTCTCGCCACCCGGGAGCGCATTGAGGACGGCAAGATCCTTTCTGAGGCGCTGGGCGAAGCGCTGCCCGCCCTGAAATGGCCGCGGCATCCGGCGTTGTTTCGTTCGCTGAACGACAAAGCACTGGGGCAGCCAAGCAAGTGGCGGTCCCTCTATGCGTACGTCAGTCGGAAGCTCGCGTGCTATCTTAAGAAGAAGAATCCCAAGGACCAAACGCTTTCCTCGGATGAGCTTGCCGCGGCTTTTGCCAAAGTGCGGGATCAGATTCCAGAGGAACTTCATGCCAAGGTGGAGGCGTTCATCATCGCCGCGCCGAAGTGGAATCCGGAAGCCGAGGCCCTGGCCCAGCTCGATTGGGAGATCATCGCGCCGATCTTCGACGGCCTGCAGCGGGAGACCTTCAACCTGGGCCGGGAGACGCTGCGATTCTACGACGAGCGGAAACCGGACATTGAATTGCCCGACAACGAGGCCGAGTACCTCCAGGCGTTGGCCACCCGGGGTCGCATCAGCCAGGCGCTCGACGACGATGTCGAATTCTATAACCGCCGGCGCGGCGAGCTGAAGGAGCACCCGCCACTGAAATCACGCTGGGACCGGCTCATTTTCGGCTCGCCGGTGGAAACGAACGATTTTCTGCTCGGGCTCGGCCTGTGTCTGGAATCGCTGTTCGACCAGGACATACTTGGCTCCAAACGGCGGCTGGTCGTCTCGACTGAGCGCAAGGCCAAGAAAGATCTGCGGAACCTCAACGTCGCGGCGGGCCTGTATTTCGCGTTTCGTTACCGCGGACTGAAGGAGTTGTTCCCGGGCGGCACCTTCGATGTCGGTTCGCTGTTCGACTTCGACGATTTGGTCGCAGCGTGGGCGGGCGAGGCCAAGTACAAGCCCAATACCTCCACGGCCCGGAAGGCTGTGGAGCTAAAGTTCTACGTTGCGCTCGAAATCGACCAGGATGAGGCCGCCCATCGGCAATTGATCTGGCGGTTCGAGCCGGAGTCCATCGCTAGCGAACTGCAGACCGATTGGGTGGAGAGACTGGCCGACCATCCCTTCCTGCATGGGTCCGTGGAGCGGCAGACCGTGGCGAGCAAAGGAGGATTGCAGGCCCTAGATTTGCGGAACGTGAAGAGCCTGGGCGCTCGGCCCGGGCAGAATCGCGGGTCGCTGCTGCCTTCCTATCGCAAAGAGCGCGACCTCAAACTCCAATGGGAGGCCAATCTGCTGGATGCGCTAAGCCGCGGCACGGTTGGCCCGGAGACCGGCCAGGAGCTGCGGATGAAATTCGACGCATTCGCCAAATCCTACGCCGCCGCTGCAGCCGGCTTTCCAGAGCTGGGCGTGCTTTGCCCGGAGATCAGCACCCAGTTCACGGCCTTTGGCGATCTGTTGGACACGATTTGCCGGCAGGCCAAGGGCGACCGCAATCGCGAGCTGCTGCTTAAGCCGCTGCTGGCTATCGGGGTGATCCCGGTGCTGGGCGGTCCGACGGCCGCGATAGTGGCCCCTTGGCATCCCCTTCGCCTGCAGGCAGTCGCGATCAAAGCCGGACGTCTGGCTTCGTTGGTCAGCCACCTGCTAACCGCCGAGAATGTCCTCTTCGGCGACGCCAAGCTCTTCTTCAAGGAACTGCGCGACGAGCAACAGCATCCGCATTACCCCGAAGTCATCATCGGGTGGCGCGAGAAGAAACCCGAGCTGCTCGCGTTGACCGATGCGTTGCTCGACTACTCCTTGCACGAGTTGCCGATTGCGGACGATGCCCACGGGGCGGACACTAACGAAAACCCGGTAGAGTCGGCCACGCAGATCGTTGAAATGATCCGGCGTTACCTCGCGTTGTTTCCCCACGAGAAATCCAATCTCTCGGCGGTGCTCTATAATTGCGACTCCGCCAGCCTGCCTCAGGCGGTGGTGGCCAAGATTAATGAAATGCACGAGGATGAGGCCGATATCCGGTGCGAGGTGATCCTCCGCCATCGGGACCGCAAACGGCTGCATGCCCTCTACGAGCGAATCACCGAGTCGGCTGAGGGCGATGCGGACACCTTTGTCGCCAGCGAGGCGAGCCAGGACTTTATGGCCCGGTTGCGGATAGGCATCATGGCGGACCAAGCCCCTGTGCCGGACCCCCAGGACGGACCCAAGACCGACTTGGTATTCCTGCATGACGTCATATCCCGGCATTCCCGGTTGGAATGGTATCGAGAATCCGCCACGCCGCACGCTCTTGCGGACTTGGTGCCTTCGCGCTGGTCGCGCCGCCGGCCTTCCCCGGTCGATGAGGAGAAATCGATCGTGTATCTTTGTTGCCCGGTTCAGTCCCAAGTTGGCTGGGCCTACATGACCGCCGTGACCTCCTATTTTAAGGGGGACTGGGACCAGGATACGGCGCGGCGCTACCTGCCGGCGCGGCAACTCGACTTCAACGACCCCGAAACCGCCGACATTTTCTACGAGAGTCACAATCTGGGCAATTGGGTCGTGAACTATGATGAACTGCTAGATCGGCGACAGCTCTTGAATCAGGGCGTCCGGGTAATCCGTTACAAACAGTCTGCGACCCAGGGCCGGAATCTCCTGGTTTCGTCCAAGGCCGACTTGGGTCTGCTCCGCGCCATGCTATTCAACCGGATCAAGGACTTGAATCCGGAGTTTCCAGATGATCGTGCCCACTCCCTGGCGCAGCGGTTTATCGACGATGCCAATCGGATCTCCGGCGACATCGTCCTCCGGGCCGCAAAGCGCGGACGAAACGCGAGCGAACTCATGGGCATCGTGCTCAGCAGCTACCTTGTTCGGCACGAGCTGGGCACGACGAAGAAAGTGGGGTGGTACTTCTTGGACGACTACTCCGAATGGTTGGGCCAGCGAGAGGAGCAGATCGCCGACCTATTGGTGCTGCAGCCGGAGGTGGTCGACGGCGCTATGCGGCTGACGGTGATCGTCACCGAATCCAAGTACATCGTCGAATCGGCCCTGGGGGAATGCCGGCGCGAGTCGCAAAAGCAGCTCCGGGATACGATTAGGCGCATTCGTGATGCCCTCTTTGGCGCCCCCGAACGCCTCGACCGCGCGTTGTGGCTTTCTCGGTTCTCCGACTTGCTGCTCTCGGGCATTCCCTATTCGGCGGCCGATACCCTGAACCTCGGCGGTTTTCGCCGGGCACTGCGCGATGGTTCGTGCCAGATCAACGTGCGGGGTTATTCGCATGTCTTCATTTCTGGGCCATCAGACGCGAGCGACTTCTCCGATTTTGTTGAGGTCGCGGACTGTGAGAATTCATTTCAGGAGGTCTATTCACGCGCCAAGGCCCGGGCGCTCTTGGCTGCCTACGCTGCCGATGCTTCGCCGGAGGCCCTGCGCGGCAGTGTAGTGGAGAATGATATCGTGCGCCGCCGTGAGTTCACCCAAACATCCGAAATCACCCGCCTACCCGTATCGCTGCCACCGCCATCAGTAGTCGCACCGCCTTCGACGAATAAACCGCGGGTGCCAAGCTCGATAGCTCCGCAGCCGCCAACGGTATCGACAGCGGTCCCAGTTCCGGCTCAGCCTGACCCGATGTCCGAATGGGCGAATCCAAACGTGGCGCGAATCATTGCCGACCGACAGCGCGCCAGCACGGCACCGACCGATGAAACTGAGTGGCAGACCCAGACTGTGGCTCGAATGCGCTCGGCCCTGCAGCAGTTTCAACTCAATTCCAAGTTGCTGGGCACCGTGCTCACACCGAACGCAGTGCTGCTGAAATTCCAGGGGGCGACAAATCTCACCGTCGACCACATCCTGAAACGGCGGCTGGAGTTTCTCACCACCCATGGATTGAATATCATTTCGGTGCGTCCGGAGGCGGGAGCAGTTTCTATTGCCGTCGCCCGGCCGAATCGCCAGGTACTGCGGATGCTGGATGTCTGGAGCCGTTGGCACCCGGATACGGCGCACGGCAATGTGAAGCTGCTCATCGGGGTGCAGGAGGAGACCAGCGAGCTGCTTTTTGTATCACCAGCCGAACATGCCCCGCACACCTTGATCGCGGGCACAACGGGAAGCGGTAAGTCAGTGCTGATGCAAAATATTCTGCTGGCTATCGCCTGCACGAATACGCCCGCCCAATCCCGAATCGTGCTCATCGACCCCAAACGGGGTGTTGATTACTTCGCGTTTGCCGACCTCCCACACCTGGACGGTGGTATTATTGATGAGCAGAACGCCGCGGTAGCCAAGCTGGACCATCTGGTCGAGGAAATGGACCGCCGTTATGAGATCCTACGCAAGAATCGCGTGGGTGATATCTATCGGCTGAATGCGAAACCCGACGCCACAGAACATCTGCCTTATCTTTGGGTGGTGCACGACGAATTTGCCGAATGGATGCTGACGGAAGATTACCGCGACGCCGTCACAAACATTGTGAGCCGGCTGGGCGTGAAAGCCCGCGCTGCCGGGATCTTTCTCTTCTTTGCAGCTCAGCGACCCGATGCGGATGTCATGCCGATGCAATTGCGCGCCAACTTGGGGAACCGGCTGGTGCTCAAAGTCGACGCGGAAGGCACGTCGGAGATTGCGTTGGGCGAACGCAATGGTGGGGCCGAGCGCTTGCTGGGTAAAGGTCATCTCGCGGCAAAGCTCGTGAATGTGCCCTCAATCGTCTTTGCGCAGGTACCGTTGATCTCCGACGAGGAAATCGCCCAGCTGGTCGCCTGTCTTCGCAGTTAAATCACCGCCGGACCCAAACGCACACCCCATACCAGCGGTTCACGCACAAGGCGATTTTCGCCGAACCAGCGGGCTGCGTCCCACAAATAGAAAACCTTTGGATGGGCGGAACCCAAATCAGTCACCAGTGCCAGACCGAACTGTGGCCCATATTTCAACGCGGCATTCAGTTCGTTTGCCGTTAGGTCAAAGGCGCCAATCGATCCTGCCAGCGCCCCTTTGACTTCGACCCGCCGTCGAACACGCGAATGTAACTCGACATATTCGATGTCCCATCCGGGAGTCTGGGCTTCACGAGCAAGCCACCTCAATTCGGCAAGGCGTCCTGCGGATTGCTCAGCTTCTAGCTGCTTGAAGACGCATTCTTCCGCTCGATCGCCTAGCTCCTTCGCGCGGCGCGATAGTCGACGGCCGCCGATGCGCGGTGCGCCGCCCGGCCTGCTCGGCGATTCCAGCGGACAATCATGTTGCGGTTCTGCCGGACGTGCCGTCGGCAATGCAACGGCGGCAATTTCGGCGCCCTCATCCGGAAAATTCTCGATGGCGGATTTAGCGACCACCGAATAGCCAAGTCTTGCGAGTGTGCGGAAGCAAATCGATCCCAGTCCGCCGGCAAAATCCGCTGGCGTGAGCGGCCGCCTTAAGACTCTTTTCGCGGCGAGCCCGAAAATCGCTTTGGGCGGATAACGCACTCCACGTGAAACAAGGTCGTAACGAGTGGACTCACCAAAATCGTGAATTTCTCCAGCGTTGTAGCGGACAATGGCCGCGTCTACGTCTTCCGCAGTAAGGCCTTCAAAGCGACTGGTTGGCAGACGAGGCGGTCGGGCCGAACGCATGGTTGAGAGCTATCGCAAGGACACAACCGCCTGCCTGACGGCTTCAATCGCCCGGTCGATCTCCGCCTCAGTATTCATGTGCGATAAACTGAAACGAATGGCCTCCGATGCCTTTTGGTAAGAGCCGGTCATGGCTAAGATCACGTGAGAGGGAGCTATGGCGTCGGAAAGGCAGGCAGAGCCGGACGAAACGCAAACGCCGCGTTGGTCCAAGAGACTGACCAAGGTGTCCGAATCAACGCCCGCAAAACCAATGTTCGTCGTGTTGGCTAAACGAGGCGCTCCAGATCCATTGACCACCGTTCCAGGCACCTCCGCCAAAATTTTCCCCTCAAGCCGGTCTCGCAATGCGGCGACATATTGCACCCGGTGAGACAGTTCAGCCGCCGCCAAAGAGGCCGCTTTCGCAAATCCGACAGCCGCTGGGACGTTTTCGGTACCGGCACGTCGGCCCTTCTCTTGGTGGCCGCCATAGTGCATCGGCGCGAAAGAAGCTTGTGGGCCGACGATCAACGCTCCGATGCCCTTAGGACCATGAATCTTGTGAGCGCTCAGCGTCACGTAGTCCGCCGGCGAAGCGCGAAGATCAATTTGCAATTTCCCTGCCGCTTGCACCGCATCGCAGTGGAAGAAAACACCGCGCTCGCGACATAACGCTGCGATTTCCGCTACCGGATTTATCACCCCGGTTTCGTTGTTTGCCCACATGATAGACACGATCGCCGTATCGGAGTTAATCGCGTCCGTCAGCGCGTGCACGTCAGCCATGCCTGACGGCAACGGCTTAACCAATACCAATTCATAGCCGGCCGCCTCTTGCGCTCGGCCCATCGTGATTACGGCCGAATGCTCAGTGGCGGCTGTGACGATCCGGCGCTTTCCGTGTGCCCCGCGCAATGCCGACAGAATCGCAGTGTTGTTGGCTTCCGTTGCTGAGCTTGTGAAAACCACCATCTCGGGGTCCGCGGCAACCAAGTCAGCCACGGAACGTCGAGCGTGATCCAAGCCTGTCTTCGCCACTAGTCCGAATGCATGCGCACTGCTCGGATTCCCCCATTTTTCTGTCAAGTATTCCGTCATCTCCACCACGACTGAGGGCAGTGGTTGGGTTGTCGCGTTGTTGTCGAGGTAGATCACTGCGCTCCGTGGACGATGTGGGGAATTGAACCGCCGCTCGCCATTAAGTCCATTGCTTTGTCACATGGTCGTCCGCGCGCTCGGTCCATCGTTCGATGCAGAGGAAGTGCATTTGGCCCCGAAATCGGAAAGATCGACACATGCGCTATGATTCGTCGCTGGAGCTTCCTCCAGAAGTTCGGGGTACCGGTTGTCGAGCACGACTCTCTACCCACAATTGCCGCGGGTTTCCGAGATTGCAAAAAACTTCTGGAAGTGGTTAAAGTGAGCGAAGTACTACTCTTTGGAACCCCCATTGAGCAGGCCGACGATAGCGGTGCGATACTACCGAACGCGCGACCAGGTAGAATTGCCGATAACTTCTCCCCCAAAAAACATAGGCCGCCTCGGGAGGGCCAAAAGCAAAAGCCTATCATTACATTGCACGCGAGGCCGGTAGCCACAACGAAAAAGAAGTCCGCAGGAATTTCATGAATTGGTATTCGAGAAACAGGATCAATCCGAAAGCATCAGCGGATCCGCTTTCACGCGATTACGGAGCTCTAGTCCTCGGGTCCTCGATGGTCCAGAATGCAACGACTGAAATTCCTCTTGAGAAATGCGCATGGATGAGCCTGTACCCGGCAGCCGTCCTCCTGCTGGAAGCGAAGAACGGACAAAGATTGCCGCCGTCGGAAATAGACTGGGACTTGCCCACCGAGCGTTACCGAGAGGATTTCAACAACATACGCGCAACCCAAATCTTGTCCTTCCACAAGTTTCTGCATGACTGGGGCTTCGCGGGGTACTTACTGAAGAAAGGCATCGATGTTAGCCGCGGGGGGAATGACACCGGATTTTCGGATCCGTCAGAATCACTATTCGGATTTCGTGTCTATTCGAAACGGGCTCAACTGGAGCCCCAGATGCTCCGCTGGCGGACTGCGCCGGAGATTCGACTTGGTGACCAAACCCTTGCGTTCAGCAGGATAGTGGCTTCTCGAGGTATTGACTTCATTTGCTCAGAACTTTTTTCAAACGCCTTCACATACGGATTAGAGGGGAATGAGAATGGATTCGTCGCGTTCATCACCAAGCTCATAAAGCAAAAATCAGCACGTGCGGCGTTAAGGGCCGATGAGTTCCGGCCATACCTCACCGATGCCGAGAAGCAGCTCTACACTTTGAGCCGTGACGTAGACGTCCCACTCTTGGAACTCATAGTTGCAGACACGGGCTTAGGTCTTTCTGGGCAGCGAGCTTTAACCAGCGAATTCATGCTTCGTTTCAAGCAACCGCCCATTAATGAGGCAGCACTCCTTTCTTTCGCACTCGATGGAAGATATTCTTCTAAGAAAGCGGAACAGATCGCGAAAGAATGGCTAATGTATCCGACGAATGCGGAAGATGTGATGCCCGAGATCCACGGGCTTGCTGGAATAGGCCGCTTTATTAAGGAAACAGGCGGCTATTGGCGCATCCATTGTCGGGAGGCAATTGCCGAGCAGAATCTGACATCGGCAAATATTATCACTGATTCGACGTTTAATTCGTTACGCGCCGTTGGAGTGGAAGAAAAGTTGGTTGGCCGATTGGGGAATAGCGATGGCGTTTCCGTCGAGACTGTTGGAGAGTTGGACGATTTGATGCGGAAGTTATATTCTGACATACGCGATGATCACGTTAAAAACGTGATCCGTGATGCGATTGTAACTCGCTACCAGACCGGTGTCCGTATTGCGCATGGATGCATTCATCACATCCTCATTCCGCTCCTTGAGCCCGTATCTCCAAACAAGCCTCCAACTAAGCCGCAATTGGATATGGCCGAGAGGCTCTTTCAGCCGTATCCGACAAGCAGGCCGGACGCAGGCCAGGAATTTGTAAGCATTGACATTGCAAAGCCAGTGACCTTTGCAGAGTCACCCAAGGATTATTACGCCTCTCTTGTAAAATTGCTCCAACTTGAGGACTCGGCGGGATCGTTGACGCCGATGATAATTAATGTCGGAGCGATGAGCCTTCTGCCCGAAAACATCAGGTCAGCATACTGCGCCATCTTTGCTCACTGCCTCCAACGACAATCATCCAAGCGCGCGGTCTTTCTCTCAGGACTGGATCGAGTGCTGGAAGATGAGATTGTTAAACTAAAGTGCATTCAGAAGTTCTTCTTGGATCGCCGTGTGATTCCAGTTATCGAACTCGACATAAATCGCGACCATTACAAGATGCGTATTCTTTGTGCCGTAGATATCAGGCGTATCGAGCCGCAACTTCTCGGCCTGCTGAACCTGAAACCATTTCAATCCACCCGGTTCGCGGATCTCCTTCCTGAGGACGCAGAGATGCTCTGGCAGGTTTGTTCTCACAACGAGGGACTATTCGAAGTCACTCGGGATGTTAGGAGCGTGATTGCTTCTGGGCGTGTCAGGATCGAAGGAAAGGACCGAGAGACCACTCATTTGCTTTTCGGCGGGATGGAACTTGAGACATTCATAGAACGCCTGCGCAATAGGGGGGGCGTTGCTATAAGTGAACCAGGTAAGGTCCAAATCATCCGCTACAACCGCCCATTGCCGCGGTATTTCCACCTTAGCAGAATTCTTTGGGACGAATCTACTGTCGATCGCATCGTTCGCTGGATGGAGAACGTTCTTTGCCATCATGCGAAGTTATCCGACAAAAGAGCCGCTCAAGGCTCTGGTGTTGTCTTCGTAGCTGTATTACAGCCGGCCATTGAGCTCACGAAGCTCCTAATCGAAAGGTCATGGTGCTTCGCTCGTGCTGAAATCCACCCTATCCGGGGACTCGACGAGCTTTCATGGGAGGCGCCATGGTGCATGCGCCTCGCTGGGAAGAGCGTTATTGGCGTGATCGATCTTTGCGACAGCTACGAGACTATTGATAAGATTACAGGCGTCTGCGAATATTTGGAGGTGCCACACATTATCAATATGGCACTTATAGGCAAAAGTCAGCGGGACGATGCGAAACACAAGTGTGTTTCGTTCTCACGATTCACTGAGGAGGCGTCTAATGGATAAGGAAAGCGAAATTAAGATCGTCGATGCTAATAGCCAATTCACGAGGACGATTCCAAATTCTTCCGATCCGTTTTTATGGGAAGAAACGACGCTGGGTGCAATGGCGAAGAGCGAAATGCTTCGATCCGGCCATTATATCTACGGGAATCGTCACAATATTATCGGATTCGTAATTGGAGGGAGCAATGCCGCTTTAGTCAAAGCAATCAGCGATGATTTCAAAGACAAGTTGGCAAAAGTCATAGAGAATCATTACGATAAGACACAAGAAGACGCGTTCGGAAGGGCGATATTGGTTTTTCCGGTCGAGTCGTCGGCGCAATCGATCCTTTCCAAACTCGGAGACGTTGTGCCGCCGCGGGCTCGACAGTTTGGCTTGGCGAAAGCCTTTAGCATTGCCAGCAAATACGAGCTTCGATTCGAGCCGGAGATTGTTAACATGATCCGGAGCGCTGCCGATCGTTCGAAGCTGTTAGTGATCTTCTTCGATGATAGTCGCAGCTCCGGTGAAACCGAGCGCCGTGCAATCGAAGCCCTGAGTTCACAGTTCGGCATTGCCCGTGCTAAAGAAGCCGACAAAGGGCAGATCGTGGTTTTCAGCTACGCAGTAATCAATCGAACAAGGGCAGCTAATGCGCTTGTTGAAGATGTGGAGTATCAAATACCGGGACAGTGCAAGGTGACTGTAATACGTACTCAGTTTCGGTTCTTGCCCGTTGAATCGACCGACGAGAACAATTGCCGTCTTTGTCTTGCTGAACGTCGATTGGAAATAGGCCTCGCTGGGCTAGGAGAGGGGTATTTCGATCTTGTAGGAAGGAACACTCAGGCGGTCGCTGAGTTTCTCCGGCACAGATATGCGGATGCCGGTGACATCCACCCCCAGAGCAAAGAGCTTCTTCAATCTCTCACATGGCATATACTCCAACTCAGTTCGCAGGAGCTTCCTAGCCTCTGCCAACAATTCGTAGATTTCTCTCAGCTCCCTGCAAAGCGGGTGGCCTCCCTGACCTTATACTTGGCTGCGTCATACCGTGACGCGCGAGCATTTGTTAGCGAACACTATTTTGTATCTCTGCTGCTGGCGACTCTTGAGAAAACCAAAAGCGGGGAAGATGCGGACTTTGCTTTTTTCTCATTCTTGTTATCCATCACATTGTTGCCGATCGACTTAGCTACCAGACTGTTCGAAGAATCCCTTTTTTATCAAATTGCTGCTGATGTTCCGCCAGCTAAGATAGCGAGCCTGTTACTTATCATTCTCCGGAATCACAAAGCAGCCCTGACCAGTACCCTTGCTGCAGTAGGCCCTGCAAGGGCGGAGCGGGTTGCTATTAGCCGGCAGAGGAAGTTGGTCGGCACTATCTGGCGCAATCTTGAAGAGCTCGAAGAATCGGAAAGATCTTTGAACACCGCGGGCGGTTCAAAGATGGCTGTTATACAGCAGCTAAAGGCCACGGTGTTAGCCCTTGGAGGACTCGCAGGAGAGAGATCACCAATAACGTTGGCCCGTCTACTCGGGATCAGGATGTTTGAGGGCAAACATTCCTCGTACGTGAAGCAGATCCTAACAAATCCCGATGAAGAGAACTATTTCGACGGGCCGCACGTTGCGTTGCAGGTGCTAACCACCATGCACGATTTCGCGCGCATCGTAAGTAGTCCTTATGAAACCCAGATCTCTGGTGACATTCGCCATGTGGAGAGTAAGATCAAACACATCCTCACAAAGCTTCCGAAGGCTGAAAGATATAAAGCCGTTGCTGATTTCAACCTCCTTTTGCTTGCAACACTCGAGCAATATTGGCATCGCCCAGAAGTGATCAAAGCCCACTTCCACAGCGTCGATAAGCTGTGGTCAATGATCGAAGAGACCAAGAATGAACTAAAGCTTACTACGCCATTCCTGAACAGTATAATCACAGATAAATTCAATAAACTAATTCAAGTCCGCTGCAATTGCAGTGATGCAAAGGCTTGGAAGGTGCTTGGTCCTAATGGCTTCGAACTTAAAGATTTGTTCAACAATCTATTGACGAATCCGTTCGTCCATTTTGATGATTCCATAGAGGCGGCAGATGAGGCCGCTCGGGTCAAGTTGTTTGATGCGCTTTCTGAACGCTGTGGACGGGGATTACGACTCCCGCTCGTCGAAGTCGTCGCTGGACTCGATTTGGACCTCCAACGCCTGGTTATATGCTTCTTCGATCGAGCAAAGGCAGCTAAGGTCGAGAAGATAGCCCTAGGACGGAAAGGACTAGGCAATTCACAAGTCTGCCTTGCGACGGTGGATTGTCTCCTTGAATACCTTCCGGCAGGAGATGAAACGCGGATAATGTCTGGAAAGGTTCGCGCAAAGTGGGTCTCAGAATTGACGGGAGTAGACCCTAATACTTTCACCAACGTGTTTGTAGTGTCGTTCCCTCTAATCTATAAAGAATAACATGACGTCCACAACCATACTATTCTGGGACGATGATCCGAGTATCGTTAGGTTTGGTGAGGAACTGAAGACTCATTGGTCGAAATCTTATATAGCCCTAAAGCCCGTGTTTAACGATTCACCGATACCTGCGGAAGTCGCGGAAATCTGCAAAAAGATCCGGCCCGACTTTGTGGTCCTCGACATCTACCACAGGAAGAGACAGAAGGGGATTGGGACTCAGGTTGCGAAGGCGATACGGGCAGTGGATCCGCTCGTGCCGATAGTGGCTGTCACGGAACACCCGGATCTTATTGTCGATGGCGGCCAGGACTTCCATGCCCTTGGGTTTAATAACGTGTTTCCTCGGGAGGTGCTGATTGTGGATAGATTCAAGCAGATTGTATTCGATCCGGTGATCAGCGAATGCAACTTGCTATATCCCGATTATAGCTTAATCCGCTACTGCGTGCTGCAGCTTGCCGACGTCGCGCGAGACAACGAGCGGGCTGAACAGCTTCAGAAGCTGCAAGATACTCTTATTCGGCTTGCGCTTTCGGGAAACCGAGACAACTGGCACGCAATGCTGACGAAGCGCATAAAGGAAATGATTATCGCACGTGATATGGAGGATCTTGCGGAATACTATGATAAAATAG
>Ga0182027_10004193_pt1 | contig 22477 bp, 23 predicted proteins | sample 712E1DmetaG_FD_121300 | JGI IMG/M metagenome (GOLD analysis project Ga0182027, IMG submission 121300) | Permafrost microbial communities from Stordalen Mire, Sweden - 712E1D metaG (Illumina Assembly) | ecosystem: Environmental > Terrestrial > Soil > Wetlands > Permafrost | place: Sweden... | reverse complement strand
TAATAATTTTATAGGCAAAAACTTAGACATTACTGATGTGGACTTAAACAAATCAGATTTTGTAAAAATTGAAAATTAACCTTGCGAATTTAAACCTCGCAAGGTTTTTTTTTATTTGTGACCTTACTGGGAATCGAACCCAGATTACCGCCTTGAGAAGGCGATGTCCTAACCGTTAGACGATAAGGCCATTAATTATCAAACACCTATACAAAATAGCAAAAATATGGCATTTATACAAGAAAACAGGGGATATATTGACTATTGACAAAACGCTCCAAGAGTGATATACTATAAGCAAGTTCATTGAAATAGGTTTTGGTTTATCTAAGTAGATTATGAATAGTCTTTTTAGATAAACCAAAACTAAAAGAAATGAAAACTGTAAAGATCTTTGAAGTAAAATTTTCTTATTTTGAGTTGACGAAATTAATTGCTTGGATAATTGGAATAGCTGATTTAATATTTTGGGTATGTTTCGGATTTTGCTTCGTGCTCGCAAGTCCTAAAAACACTGGAGATTTTCTTCCTTGGGCTGAAAAAGTCTGGAACCATCCATTAAGTATTATCGGAATTGCTTGCCTGATATATTCAGTAGCTACATTCATCTCATATGAAGAAAAGAAAAAAAGAAAGGATTATACATGTCATCCTTTAACAAAATAAAATTAGCGCAGTCTTGTTTACAAGACGGCGCTATTTTTTTGTGTTATGATGACTTCATGAATGTAGATATAGGGACATTATATGTAGTAGCAACACCAATTGGCAACTTGGAAGATATTACACTTCGGGCTATTCGTGTCCTAAAAGAAGTCGATTATATTTTATGTGAGGATACCAGAACGACTAAGAACTTATTGGACAAATACGGTATCAAAACGAAAACAATGAGTTATCATGCGCACAGTACCGATGGAAGAGAATCGGAAATTATAAATTTATTGAAAGCTGGCAAAAATTTGGCTCTTGTATCTGATGCCGGAACTCCATGTATTTCAGACCCCGGTGTGTTATTGGTTTCAAATATAAGAAAAGAGTTTGGTAATGAAGCGAAAGTTTCTCCTATTCCAGGCCCGAGTGCGCTTATTTCGGCATTATCGGCAAGTGGAATTTCTTCAGCAGGGTTTGTCTTTCTAGGATTTTTGCCTCACAAAAAGGGTAGAGAAACTTTATTTAAAGAAATTGCAAATAATGAAAGAGTAGTGGTTTTCTATGAATCTACCCATAGAATTTTAAAAACTCTTACATCTTTAATAAAACATACTCCGAAATTCAAAATTGTTATCGGAAGGGAAATTACGAAACAATTTGAGGAATTTGTTGAAGGAACTCCCGAAGAAGTTTTACAATATTTTATAAAGAATGAAGACAAACAAAGGGGTGAGTTTGTCGTTATTGTGGAGCCTAAATAAATACGTTATAATAACTATATGAGAAAAGAAAAAACATTGCTTATTATTGGTTTGTGGGTAGCAGTATTGTCATTTTTAGGTTTTCCTGAAACCTGGAGAAAAGTGTTATTTCTAATCACAGGACTTGCCATTATGTATCTTGGTTACCTGTTTTATTTGGAAGTTAAAGCTCGTTTTAAAAATGAAGTTAATAGCAGTAAACCATTTGTAGATAATATAGGAAATTAGTAATAAGCATGTCGTTTAAAAAAAATACACCCAGATTTCTTTTTATCAGCCTCGCATTTGTAGGATGCGGGGTGGTTGCTTATTATACGCTCCCGGCGTTTCTGTCTATTTTTAATGGAAATAGTATTGAATATACAATAAATCAGGATTTACCGAAGGTGGATTCTAAAGTAATAAAAAATTCTACTGGAGATATAAAAGCAGAAAATTTAATTAGTGGTAATGGTCCCGATAATTCTATTCCAGTAACCCACATAGCAACACCATCTGTCGTCAAGGCACTATATATGTCCAGTTGGGTTGCGGGGTCGGAAGATTTTCGTAATTCTCTCATTAAAATTGTTGACGATACAGAACTCAATGCCGTAGTGATTGATGTCAAAGATTCTACCGGGCGTGTCAGCTATTATACCGACGACTCCGATATTCAAAAGATTGGAAGTTCCGAAAAACGTATTCCAAATATCAGAGCATTAACAGCACTTTTACACTCCAAAAATATTTATGTCATCGGAAGAATTTCTACTTTTCAAGACTCCTATTTAACAAAGTTAAAACCTGAATGGGCAATAAAAAAATTGAGTGATGGTGGAGTTTGGAAAGATAAAAAGGGTATGTCGTTTCTTGACCCTACAAATCCCGATGTTCATAAATATATTTTATCTATAGCACTTAATGCATATAAAGAAGGATTTGATGAAATAAATTTTGATTATATAAGATATCCTTCGGATGGAGACATCAGTAACATTAATTATAATTTGGTAAGTGGCAAAACCAGGTCGGATAATCTTGCGGAATTTTTTAAATATATAAATACGGAAATTAAGAAAACAAATAATATTCCGATTTCGGCAGATGTTTTTGGTTTAACTACCGAAGCTACGGATGACATGGGAATAGGTCAAGTTTGGGAGAAGATAATACCATATTTTGATTTTGTTTGTCCTATGGTCTATCCGTCTCATTATGCGCCTGGTTATGATAACTACAAAAATCCGGCTTTGTACCCATATGAAGTTGTAAATAAAGCTCTTACTGGTGCTGTAATTAAAACGAAAGCTATTAGCCAAAATATATTGAAAATTCGTCCATGGTTACAGGATTTTGACCTAGGAGCTACTTATACTAAGGATATGATTAAAGCACAAATCAAGGCAGTTTATGATAATGGTTTAAATTCGTGGTTATTATGGGACCCAAGCAACAAATACACACCTTCCGCCCTGGAGCTTGTAACAATCAATTAATTCTGTAATAATAGGGTATTGTATGGAAAAAAATAAAATTTTAAAAAAGTTAAGTTATGTAGTCATTTCCCTCGTCATTATTGGTGTAATTTTGGGTATAGGTATATATGTCGGATATTCCAATCAGCCGGAAATCAATAAAATTACCTCAGTTATCAATAAAAATCCGCAAGTAGAGACAACTGCGGACTTCAGTACTTTTTGGAAAGTTTGGAATATCTTGAATGAAAAATCAATATACACAAAGAAAATTACAGACCAAGACCGTGTATACGGAGCTATCTCAGGACTTGCGTCTTCGCTTGGAGACCCTTATACGGTATTTTTTCCACCCAAAGAAAACAAATCTTTTAGCGAAGCGATAGCCGGATCCTTTGAAGGAATAGGAGCGGAAATTGGCATGAAGGATGATATTTTAACCGTAATTGCTCCACTCAAAGACAGTCCGGCATATAAATCGGGAATAAAGGCAGGAGACAAAATAATCAAAATTAATAATGTCACCACGACTAATGTGACAGTAGATTCAGCTATTGATTTGATTCGTGGTCCACAAGGAACTACTGTTACTCTCACCATTCTCCGTCTGGGGGAAAACCAAACTCGTGATATTGTTGTTACAAGGGATAGTATACAGATTCCGACGATAGATACTGAATTGCGTCCGGACGGAATATTCGTAATCAAGTTTTATAGTTTCTCGGAAAATTCCGCTAGCTTGTTCAGAGATGCACTTATCAAATTCATAAATTCAAAATCAAATAAACTGGTACTTGATTTGCGTGGTAATCCCGGAGGTTATCTTGATTCCGCCGTAAATATCGGTTCATGGTTTATAAATGAAGGGGACACAATTGTGAGTGAAAATTCTATGGATGGAAGCAAGCCGAAGGTTTATACGAGTCATGGTCCAAGATTATTTAATGACAAACTCAAATTTGTTGTCTTGGTGGATGGAGGATCGGCTTCAGCATCAGAAATTCTAGCCGGTGCACTCCAGGAGCACGGCATAGCAACTCTTGTAGGAGAGAAAACATTCGGTAAGGGCTCGGTTCAGGAACTCATAAAAATTACCGATGATACTTCTCTCAAGGTCACAGTTGCAAATTGGTATACACCAAACGGAATTTCTATATCATTACAAGGACTTGAACCTGATGTAAAAGTTCCATTTACTCAGCAAGATTTGGATGCCAAGAAAGACCCTCAAATGGATAAGGCAGTTGAAATACTGAATAAATAGTAAGTTCTTATCTCCTTGTTTTAAAAATAATATTAAACTTGTATTAATATTTTAGGTTTGCTATCATTCATATATGAGATTATTGATTATAGAAGATGAAGAAAATCTGGCTAAACTAATAAAGAAAAGTTTGGAAAGTGAAGGTTACGCTGTTGACTATCTAATGGATGGCGAATCCGGTCAGAGCCGTATTGAGGCTAGTCATAAAGATTATGATTTGATTATTCTTGATTTGATGCTTCCCAAAAGAACAGGAGCTGAAGTTTGTCAGAATATTAGGAAAATAGGTATTTCCACTCCCGTTTTAATACTTACTGCCAAGGGCGACTCCGAGAGTAAGGTAGCATTGTTGGATGTCGGAGCTGATGATTATATGCAAAAGCCATTTATCCTTTCGGAATTATTTGCGAGAATCAGAGCCTTAACAAGAAGACCAAAAGTTGTTTTGCCGGTAGAATTGAGAGTTGGTGATATAACTTTAAGTCCCAGCAACAAAAAAGTTTTCGTAAAAAATAAAGAAGTTGAGCTTACTCTCAAAGAATTTCGTTTGTTGGAATATTTAATGCGCAGGCCGAATCAAGTAGTACAAAGAATTGATTTGTCGGATAACATCTGGGATTTTGATTATGATTCGTTCTCGAATATTATTGATGTTTATATAAACAGACTACGAAATAAAATAGAAACCGGAAAAAACAAAAAACTTATCCAAACAGTTCGTGGAGTTGGCTATAAACTAAAAGCTTAATTAATTTTTACTACAAACCACGTATTATTTATACCTTCACCCTTGGCGTCACCAGGGTAATTATCGTTTATGTAGCGATATAGTGGGTGGCCACTGTAAACGGTCTGAATTTGTCCATCTTGATGCCTTTCTATATTCGAAAAACTGCTCTTCTTCAAGGGGGGAGAGACGGTCATTTTCTCTTCGTAAAAAATTTGCCAAATTCCAAGACAGTTTTCTCCACAGTTGCTTATAGGTAAGGAACTTGGAGTACCTATTTCGTCCTCTAAATAGTAATATAAAGCACATCCTCTTGAATCAGCTAGATATTTTCCAAGTTTTTCATTAAAAAACACTTGAAAAGTCGGCAATCTAACGACCCGTTCATTTTCTTGTAAAAAAAATAAAAATATGATTATACCTATAATTGCAATCAATATAACGATAAATAATGTCATTTTTGTCTAGATTTACTTTCAAATTTAAATATACTTTTAAAATACTTTGATAATATTGATAATAACAACCAAAGTTAAATTTTAAATTAATAAATAAAACTATTTTTTAGGTATATTTTTAGGCATATAAATAGTGAAAGTAGTACCCTCATTTTCCTTGGATTTGAAAGAAATATCATAATTACTTTGTTCTGCCAAGTTTTTTACAAGATAAAGTCCCAATCCGGATCCCTCACTTTTTATTGAGGAAGTATTTTCAGCTCGGAACATTTTACTGAATATTCTATATTGTTCTTTTTTGGGGATGCCGATGCCATTATCGGCTATTTCTATGATTACATTATTTCCCTTTTCTTCCGCGCTTAAAGAAATTTTACCTCCTTTGGAAGTATATTTAATTGCATTCGAAAGCAAGTTCTCAAGAATAATCATCATTACATTTTTATCCAAATCCAAAACCGGAAGAGTCTTACTGTAATTCTTTTTAAAATGTATTCCTTTATCTTCAATTTGAGGAGTTACTGCTTTTACAATTTTATCAATAATATCATAAAGTTTCATCGGTTCTGTTTTTATTGGAAATTTGTTCATTTCAATACGAGATACATTAAGGAATACATCTATCATTTCGGTCATACTTCTGACCTCGGTAAATATTTGTCTTAAATATTTTTTATTCTCTTTAGAAATATCCCCGACAATTTTACTCAATAACATTTCTGTGGTTATTGAAATCGTGGAAATAGGTGTACGTAGTTGATGAGCAGCAAGAGAAATAAATTCTGATTTTGCTCTGTCCATTTCTTTTTGTTCAGTGATATCACGTTCAAGAGCAACAAAGAATTTAGCTTCATTATTATCGTCCAATACGGGAGCGATTCTTATTTCGGCATTATACAAATTTCCATTTTTTCGTTTATTGATAATTTCTCCCGCGAACTTCTTCTTCTCAACTTTTATGGTTTTCCATAAATTTTCATAAAAAGAAGGTGGCATTTGTTTACCCCAAAGAGAAGGTTTCTCATTAACCATTTCTTTTTTACTGTATCCTGTCGTTTCTTCAGCTGCTTTATTTGCGTATATTATAAATCCGTTTTCGTCGGTAATAATAATATGAGTAAAGGCATTATCCATTGATAATTGAACGACTTTTAAATCATTAACAAGATTTTCTAGTTTTTTACTTTTATTTAATAAATCTGATTCGGTTTTTTTTCTTACTGAAATATCTCTTATAATATAACAAATGAATTGCTCATTATGTGTCTTCCATGATGAAAAAGAAATCTCAAGTGGAAAAGTTTCGCCGTTTTTCCTTTTACCATCCATTTCTAATGTTTTACTGGTACTATATGAATTATCCTCATTGATTATTTTTCCAAGGTTAAGTTCATTGAATCCTTTTTGTCTTTTAGGTATAAGGAAATCCAGTGATTTACCTAGGACTTTATTTTTCTCCCATCCGAAAATTCTTTCGGCTGAACTATTCCACAAATCGATTTCACCTTTATTGTTAGTTAAAATGATTGCGTTTGTGGATAGTTCAACTAGTGTTTTGAATTTAAGTTCAGAAGCTTTTAATACAACGGCATTCTGTTCCAAATTCCTAAAAATATTTGAAAGAGGGTTTTTAAATCCAGTTTCAACAATTGTTTTGTATATAAGTAAAAATGAAATTAATTTAAAATAATGTCCAATCATATTTGAAAAAATAAATGTGCCCAAATATGAAGTGAACGAAAGTTCCGACGCGAAAGAAAAAATAATTGAAATAAAGATTAAATAAAAAACTTTTGAATTTAATGCCTTTCTTTTTTTATAAAGGAAGTAAGCTGAACAAATAAAAATTATAGAAATTAAATACTCACTTATTTTTTCAAACAATGTTAGTCCTACTCCATTTATATATGTGTTGGGAAAAAAATTTAAATAAAAAGTTAAAACGAAAATTGAAATAACGGTTAAAAAATAAATTTCGCATACCAATCTTATATTTATTTTTTTTGTTAAAAATAGGGGAGCCAGAAGTAAAGAAAATGCTTGAACATATCTAGCTGCCACCCAAAGCTGTGTAGTTAGATTAGCTGTCGGATCAATAAAAGTAAAAATTCCTATACCTTCAGAGGTTAAAGTATGTGCAATGTCTATGAAGGAAATGAAAAGGTATGCAATACTTAAAAATAATAAAAAATGATTATCAAAGAAATTTCTGGCATTCCACGCAATTATAAAAATACCAAAAGCAATTATTATGCAAAAAATCTCAATCAATGTATGAAAAATATCATAACTTATCAGGTTTGATAGATATAAACCAAACATAAAAAGAGCAGTGAAAAAAAATTCACCCAAACTTATTGTATTAAATATCAGAATGTTATAAAAATGATGTTTTAAACTAGAGTATTTCATATTCTAAACTATACATTAGTACTCACTCATAATAATACCTTAAAACAAATTAGTCTAGGCCTTAGTTTAATAATAAATTTAACTAATGCCTATATTATTTTCACGAAAGTAAGAAGTTTTGTAGTTCCTTATATCTTTAGATGAGCCCGTAGCTCAATTGGCAGAGCATCTTGTTGGCAATAAGAAGGCAGGGAGTTCGAATCTCCCCGGGTTTCACTAGAGGTTAGTTATTTAATTATAAAAATATTTTTATAGTCGTAGAAATTTTTTTGTTTTTAAATCTATCTAACCTATAACAATATTCTCATACACTTTTTATGGTCAAAAAAGTATAAACATTATTACTTTATTAAAATATAAATATTATATGAAAACACTAGCTTGTAAAGATATGGAGGTTGATTGTGGTTATATCGCAAAAGGGGAGACTGAGGAAGAAGTGATTGGAAAAATGAATGATCATGCCATGAAAGCACATCCAGATGTGGTTGCCGAGATGTCAAAAGAAATGTCTAAAGAAGAAATGGCAAATAAGATGATATCAAAGATGAAAGATGCCTAAAGAATTTGAAATTTATATTACACGTGAATACATCCTATAAATAATAAGTATTCACGTGTTGGATAGATGATTATAAACCATTATTAATAAATTTAGATAAAAAATATATGAAAATAGCAACTATGTTTATATTAGCAATTATTGTTTTAGGAGTTTCAATTTATTCTACGTCTACAAAGAGAACTGGTGATGCCCCCTCGGGTGTTCTTAGTGCTTCTTATGTTTCAATTTTAGATTCGCATTTACCTGCAATTTCAACTTCGACGATTTCATATCTAAATTAGAAATTATGAAAAAATATGAAGTTTTGATTAATTTTAAATTTAACTGAAATTGTTAACATTTTGAAGTTAATATGGTTGCGGGAGTTTTAATAATAAAAAAATCATTAATTAAAAATTAAAAAATAAAATATTTATATGAAAAAGAATACAGAATCGATTTTTAAAAAAATAGTAATGTTCATAGTAGTAATGGCGGTTTCTTTTGGTCCGTTCGGTACGGTTAGTAGTGTGTTTGCAGCGCCGGCCAACAACCTCATTGCAAATCCATCTTTTGAGGTTGCTAATACAGGCGTGAGTGTATCAATCAGTCAAAATGTCACGGTGACAGTAGTGACAACTACACCTCCTCCTGCCTTAACTAGCCTCGTAGTTGTCCCTTCAACTACGGTAGTTGTTGCCAATGGGACAGTGCAATTAACCGCAACACCCTTAGATCAAAATGGTGTTCCGATTGTTGCAACTACCACCTTCGCATCAAGTGCTCCAACCATCGCTACTGTAAATAGTAGTGGGTTATTGACAGGGGTAGCAGCTGGGACAGCGACTATCACTACTACTTCAGGTACACTTACGGCAACTACAGCAGTGACAGTAGTAACTACACCAACCATGACTCGTAATCTAACTAGCGTTGTGCCAGTTCCACTGACTCCAATAATAGCAACTAATGGAACAGTGGCTTTGACTACCGCTTCACTAGATCAAAACAACTCCTTATTAACCAGCGGAGTAACGACTACATATACATCTGATACCCCAGCGGTAGCAACAGTAGATCCTGCAAAAGGAATAGTGACAGGAGTGGGTGTTGGGTCAGCAACAATTAAAGTAACTTCATCATATGCTCCTGGGGGAGATATGCCTCAAGGCTGGTCCGAAGGAGGTTGGGGTACAAATACACGGACATTTTCTTATTTAAACACAGGACAGACTGGCAGCCGAAGCGCGCAAGTTCAGATTACTTCCTACACTGACGGCGATGCCAAATGGGTTTTTCCTCCTGTAGCAATACCAGCAGATCCGACTCATACTATCCAATATGCTTATAGCGATTATTATCAAGCTACTGTGCCGACACAAGTTGTGGCTGTTTTTACTATGGCGGATAAGTCTACAGTTAATCAAATAATTGGTTTACCCGACCCAGCAAGCACATGGACACCGTTTGCTACCCAGTTTTCTATTCCTCTTGGTGCTCAAAGCGTCACAATCTATCATCTTATTCAACAAGTTGGAACACTCACTATTGATGATGTAGATCTTCACTCTTATACTCCTGTTCCATTCAATCGCGCGCTTATCTCACTGACTTTTGATAATGGGTATCAAAGTACTTATAATCAAGCACTTCCAATTTTAGCTAAGTACGGTTTTAAATCTACCCAGTTTATTATTACTGATCTAATTAATGATTCGAATAATACGAACCCTGGATACATGACAGGCCCAGAAATAAATACGATGTATAATTCTGGTTTGGGCCAAGAAATTGCTTCCCACACCGTTACTCATAACGATCTGACCTTGCCTAATACTGATTTAACTAATGAACTCTCTGGGTCACAAACTACGCTAAGTACTTTGATTGGTGCTCCAGTTACCGACCTTGCTTACCCTTATGGTCTATACAATAGTGGAGTCTTTACTGCAACACAAAAATATTATAAGGCAGCACGAGGAGTAGAAGATGCTCTAAACAGCAAGGACAACTTTGATGCTTATGATATTAGAGTTCAGAATGTTTTTGATACAACAACAACGGCTCAGGTACAAGACTGGGTTAATCAAGCTCTTGCAACAAAGACATGGCTCGTGCTTGTTTATCATTCAGTCAATTCAATTACAACCGGTCAAATTGATAGTGGTATTTACAACATAACTCCCACACAGCTTGATGCGCAACTTTTGACGATACAAACTACTACTCTTAAAGATTCAGCGGGTAAACCCATTGGTAACCCCATTACCGTCGTTCCTATGAATCAGGCTTTTGCGGAAGTAACTTGTCTCACACCAAATACTTGGAATATTCAAACTCAAACTTGTGATGCACCAGGTGTCGTTACATTACAAAGTATCGCCATAACTCATCCGGCCAACAAACTCTCGTACACGGTCGGCGACTCACTCGATATCACAGGATTAGTTGTTACAGGAACATACAGTAACGCAACTACAAAAGTAGAAACAATAACCGCAAGTAATGTTACCGGATTCAATAGTACATCTCCAGCAACTGGCCAGATGTTAACAATTACAGACAACGGAAAAACTGCAACATATACGGTAAACATTAATGCTGCAACTACTACTGCAACACTTTCCAATATTGCAATTACAACTCCAGCTACGAAACTTACCTACACTGTTGGCGATACATTAAACATTTCAGGATTAGTTGTAACTGGTACCTATAGTGATAATTCTAAAAAAGTTGAAACAATTACAACAAGCAATATTACCGACTTTAATAGTTCAGCCCCTGCAACAGGCCAAGTGCTAACAATCAATGATAACGGAAAGACAGCAACATATACGATAAACATTAATGCTGCAACGGTAAACAACCCGCCTTCAGAGGGTGGAGACAACAATGGTGGAACAGGAGGAGGTAGTCCATCACGTTCTTCAGGTGGAGGTAGAAGAGTAATTACAACATTAACATCATATGTCCTCCCAGCTCATGTCACCCCAGTGGTTACAGGACAAGTCCTAGGTGTCTCATCATTCCATTTTGCTTCATTGCTTAAAGTTGGTTCAAAAGGAAACGAAGTTAGTGAGCTTCAAATGTTCTTGGTCGGAAAAGGTTTTGATCCAGGCATAGCTGACGGAACATTTGGTCCAAAAACGAGAGACACGGTCATTAAATTCCAAATAGCAAATGGATTGAATGGGGATGGAATTATAGGACCTATTACGGAAGCATTATTGAATAAGTAATATTATAAATTAACAAATATAATACTCCAATGTGAAAATTAAATACTAATTATATATTCTATGAAAATATCACTTCTTGTACCATGTTTTAATGAAGAGAAATCCCTTGAGGCATCGATAAAATCATGCCTTAATCAAACTCGTAAATTTGATGAGTTAATATTTATAGATGATTTTTCATCAGACAAAACACCGGAAATTCTTGCGAGCTTTGGCGACAGAATCAAAGCATACAGGGTACCTAAAAATACCGGTAATAAATCCGGGGCGCAAGAATTTGGATTTCAGTTTATAACAGGCGACGTGGTCGTCACGACCGATGCCGATACGCTTCTTAAATCAAACTTTGTGGAAGAGATTGAAAATGATTTTCAAAATCCAAATGTTGCGGCTGTGGCGGGCACCGTGAAAAGTATGCCTTACAATTGGATTACGCTGTGCAGAGCTTTTGAATATACTATTGGCCAGTATATTCACAAGCTTGCCCAAAGTTACATGAATTATATTTTTGTTATGCCTGGAGCTGCAAGTGCTTTTCGTGTAGATATGTTTCGTAAGTATATAACTTTTGATCATGACACTATTACAGAGGATTTAGATTTTACTTATAAGCTTCATCTTAAGCAGTTTAAAATTGTCTACAACAGGCAAGCTATAACTTATACTCAAGACCCAACTAATTTAAGCGATTATATAAATCAAATGCGACGCTGGTTTGGTGGTGGGTGGCAAAATGTAGTAAAACATCATTCTATTATAACAACAAAACCAATCCGCGCTTTCGAACTTTCAATCCTATATTCTGAAGGACTGATTTTTTCCATTCTTATATTTTTGATACCACTTATTAATCTTTGGTTTGCACTTTTGGTCATTATCGGATTTTTTCAAATTACATTAATTTTTGCCATTTGGGCAGCAATAAAAGAAAAACGATGGAAACTATTATTCGTACCATTTCCATACATGATTTTAATGTATGTAAATGCATATATTTATCTTGAGCAATTTGTTAAAGAGGTAGTTTTCAGAAGAAAAAATCTTGTATGGTTTAAACCCGGTAGAGTATTTATTAATAAAATAACCTAATTTTTATGCTTATCACACCATTCATAGGCTTATCGGTATTGGTTCACGTAGGAATTATCTTCGTATATTGGCTTTTTTCGTGGGTACCAAAAAAAGAAATCCGTTTTCGAAAATCTACGGTATTGACTCGTATAGCGAGTACCGGTATCATCGTCGCCATTTTTGCAATAGTTATAATACCTTCAGGACTTTTTATGAAAGCAATTATTATCGATAAGCATTCTTCAATAAAATTTATTGCTTATACAATATCACAAATAGAACAACCTAAATTTGCAACTGCAGCAGTAGCATCCAGCACGATAATATCAAAAAAAAATCTATCGCCAGAAGAACAATACAGTAATCCAGTTATCATTAGTCTACTAAAATCGACCAATTCATATAATCAATACATATATCAATCAAAATAATCTAATTTTGGATGTTTAAAGTTTTTATGTTAAAATATGCCACATGAAAGTAATATTATTGGCTGATATTCCAAAGGTTGGAAATAAATATGATGTGAAAGATTTCAAGGAAGGTTATGCTCAGAATGTCCTTTTATCAAAGGGATTAGCTTGTCTTGCAACAAAGGCAGAACTTGCAAAACTAGAGGACAGAAAAAGACAAATTCAGAAAAAGAAAGAGGAAGAAACGAAATCATTTGAAGATTTGATTGCTACAGTAGGGAATAAAATTATTACGATAAAAGCCAAAGCCAACGAAAAGGGAAACTTATTCAAAGCAGTTGGTCCGCATGATGTAATCAGTGCTATTAAAGAAATTTCCGGAATTGAAATAGACGAACATTCTCTAATTATGGATCATATCAAAACTCTTGGTTCTCACACTGTTTCTATAAAAAAGGGGGATAAGAGAGGGGAGTGCAAAATTATAATTGAAGCGCTAAAATAAAATCCCTCATTTTTTGAGGGATTTTATTTATTATATAACGTTGACGATTTTTTTAACTGAAGATGTTCGGTTAAAGTTTATTTTTCTTTTTGTTCCGTATTTAACGGTTCCTTCTTTAAGAGCGAAAAGGGTATGGTCTTTACCAAGTCCAACGTTTACTCCCGGAAGAATCTTTGTTCCACGTTGACGTACGATAATTGAGCCTGCTTTTGCTTTTTCTCCAGCATAAAGCTTCGTACCTAGATACTTTGGATTTGAATCTGTTAAGTTTTTGGCCGAACCTCCGGCCTTCCTATGTGCCATATATTATTTATGCTGGTCAGCAACTGATTTATTATTTATAATAGAATACGTATGAGTATACCTAATATACTAGATAAAATCAAGGGCAAAACCGGTATTGACAAATCAACCTTATTCTTTCTGATTATAATAATCGGAGTCGGAATTAGTTCATATTATTTAGGAAGACTTTCAATCAGTAACGATATTGGAGTAAAAAGCGATGCTGTTACCTATGGGGCAAAAAATGTATTGGAAAATCAAAATACCGATTCTATTTCCTCTCCAATTGCCCAACCCAGTTCGCAAGGAGATAAGAAATATGTGGCTTCGAAAAATGGTAAGATGTATTACAGTCTTGGTTGCAGTGGAGCTAAGCGTATTAAACCGGAAAATCAAGTCTGGTTCAGTACCAAAGAGGATGCAGAAAAATCCGGATTTGCTTTTTCTTCAACTTGTAAATAAATAATCATGAAAAGATTTTATCAAATTGTCATATTAATTTTTTTTGTCCTATCTCTTCTCATCGCTAAAGATGATGTATTTCGGGTAGTAGGGAATGTCTCCTCATATTTTGATAAAAATATCGGAAGCCCAATAATAGAATTGGCAAAAAAAGAAGTTGCTTTACCCGGTAAGGTTGATACACCCGGACCACTTCGAGTTGTTAGTAATATTTTAAGTACGAATAATATTAAATTATCCAAAGATGATGTTATTGTATTGACCAATAAATACAGAAAAGATAATGGGAACTTAAAACCATTAGTTGAAAATCAAAAATTGGATTTATCGGCGGAAAAGAAACTACAAGATATGTTCGCTAATCAATATTTTGAACATCAATCACCGGGCGGAAAAGGTGTGGGAGATCTCGGAGACGAAGTCGGATATAAATACATCTTGATCGGAGAAAACTTGGCGATGGGTAATTTCAAGGATGATGCGTCATTGATGGGTGCATGGGAGGCAAGTGAGGGTCACAGAGCAAATATTCTCAATATTCATTACACTGACATCGGTGTGGCTGTCGGCAAGGGCAAATTTGAAGGAAAAGATATTTGGATGGCTGTACAGCATTTTGGTGAACCGAGAAGTATATGTCCGGCAATTGACCAGATTCTTTACGGAAAAATTGCAATCAATCAAAATAAAATAAGCGAGATGGAAGCAGACCTTACAACAAGGCGGGATATGATAAATAAAGGGGTAGTGTACCAGGGGAATACTCCTTATGAGCAAGTGGATATATATAACAGTTTAATAATTCCATATAATAATTTAATAAATATTACGAAACAAGAAATAGATACTTATAATAATCAGATAAATAATTTCAATACTTGTCTTTTAGCGAATCAATAATTTAATTGCCAACGTGTCAATAGGGCAGTACTTTTTAGGTATTTGGAGCTATATATAAAACATAGTAGAGTGTCGCACAATATATCTTTTGCGACACTGCCTTTGATTAAAAGGCGCGTCGTAAAAGATTAAAACCATTTTGCAACATGGTATATCGCAAAATGGTTTTCTTCCTTGAAAATTATTGCCTCAAGTAGCATCTTTAGATGATGTTTGATACCTCTTATTAATATTAAGTCCCCGATTTATCTTTGACTATGCCCAATTATTTAATTTTGAATCTGGGCTTATCCACGACAATTTTGAGGTATCAGAGTCCTATTACCTGACTACTAATACGTCTATAAATACTGATTCACTTCAATTATCTAACATTCACTTTATCATTAAAGATAAATTATAAATTTAGACAGGATTTTGAGTTTCTAAATATATTTTTTGTTTTTAAATGATTTAAATATTATTTATTAAAAAACTATTGTAAATAAAGGTATTTTCCGGGTTTTTTAAGATTATATTTAAATGTTAAATATATCCATATTTTAAAGGCATTTTTCGCAAACATTCAAAATCAATATAATCCTTATATTTTGTCAATAAACCCTTGACAATACTATATAATTATGCTATACTCTCAACAAATCAAGTAATTAATAAAATTCTAAGAAACAAGGTCACTACCCTGTTTCTTTCTATATATAAACCGGAGTTTTGTTTAAAACAAACTCTAAGATGAAATTAAAAATATATAAAAAAATTAATTAAATTATGTACGTTGAAAACTAAAAAAATTAGAAAATGAAAAAGTTAATGTTATTTATTATGTTGAGTGTATTATCATCATTTGTAATGTTAAATGCACAGATGCTTATAGCATCATCAACACAGAATCAAACTCAGACACGTTTGGTAACAAACCTGACTGATTGTGAACTTTCACCAATGAATATTGTAATTGGTAAAACGATTGGCTTTGCTTTCAAGGCAGAACCATGTCCGATATGTCCAATTTGTCCTACAGTGAAAACTGTAACAACGCCGTGTAAAAATGTAGTACATAAAAAAATATGCACTGCTACACCTAACAAGGTTAAAAGTAACGGTATTGTAATAAATAATAATATTACTATTAACAATGGTACAGCATCCTCAAAAACCTCTGTTGATTCTTCTAAGCTTAACAGTGTAAAGATAGATTCCACAATGAGTGACAGAAAGGATGGAGGTGTAATATTGAATAATAATATTGTTATAAACAACAATGGTAATAATGGTTCCAATTCTTCCAACGATGCGATTCTTGCCGAAATAAAGGATATGAAATCAAAACTCGGAAGTTATCAGGATTTTACCAAAGCGAATGACCAGCACGACAAAGATATGGCTGCTCTTAAAATGCAACTAAAATACCAAGGCTATAAAACAAGTGGATGGGCCAAAATTGTTGGTGGTCTTCTTTCGCAAAGTGCTGGTGTTGGATTAGTTGTCTGGGCAAACACTCCGATAATTAAAACAAGACCTGTTGTAACAACATACGAAAAAGATGTAACTCATATCGAATATGATTTACAGGAATTACCACTAGAATTACCCCCGACTACAATAAATGGTGCGGGAGTTGGTAAGAGTTTGAAGAGTAATAGTATGTTTAGTGGGGTAAAATATTGTAGTCCGGTTCCTCCACCATGTGAGCCTCCAGTAGTTGTGCCACCAGTTGTTGTCCCTCCAGTAGTTGTAGTACCGCCGGTAGTAGTTGTACCTCCAGTGGTAGTTGTGCCACCAGTTGTCACAAACACAACAAATCAGGACAATTCAACAACTGATAATTCGGTGACAAACAACACTACAAACAATACGACAAATAACACAACAATAAACAATACAACAAACAACACAACAAATAATACCACTACGAACAATACTACAATCATTAATGTGACTCATAGGTATCAACTTGTGCCCCATACTGTGACTGAAAAAGTTTCGTTTGATGTAATCAGTCAGGAAACTTATAAAGCTTCCCGAAACAAAACTGGTTATTATATCGGAGCAGGAGCATTGATTGTTGGTGGATTTATACTTGAAGCATCAGGTATATCTGATTTAGGTAAAGCACACAATATTCATATAACTTTGAATCAGGATTTGAGACAAAGTATGAATATGAATTTCAACACATCAAACAGTAAAAACTTATTTGCTAACACTCAGTTAGGAGTAAGAGTTACATTTTGATCGACCGAAAAAAGTTAATTGAAATTCGATGAAATTTTCGAAATCGAATAAGTATGAATACTTATGATTGATTAGAAGATACGTTTGAATGAGCTAACAATACGATTGGGCTCAACAAAATAAATATAGTTCTTTTAAGATATATAAAACATTTGAACGGGAAAACTCCCAATCAATGTTCATGAGCAAAAGCTCATACACGTTCTAAATATAGTATTGGATAGAGATAACTCAAAATCTAATACCCAAAAGGCCGTTCAGTTTACTGAATGGCCTTTTTTATTTCTTCTTCTCCCCTTTTTGTAAATATTTTTTATTTTTAATTTTGTCAGGTAATAAATTTTTCTCGGTATATCTTTCGTATCCTTCACCATAACCTAAATCTTTCATTAGCTTTGTCGGCGCATTTCTAATACTCATTGGTATAGGTAAATTCCCATACTTTATTACGTCTTCTTTTGCCAATAAGTATGCATTATAAGCTCGGCGGTCCTTTGGGGCTTGAGCAAGATAAACGACGCCGTGAGCCAGGTTTTCGGCACATTCAGGCATACCTATAGACTCGACAGCTCTAAATACATCATTTGCAACTACCAAGGCCGTCGGCAACGCCAGTCCTATATCTTCACTTGCGAATACAACCATTCGACGAGCAATAAATTTGGGGTCCTCTCCAGCTTCAAGCATTCGGCACATATAGTAAAGTGCCGCATCCGGCTGACTAGCGCGCATACTTTTTATAAATGCACTTATCGTATTGTAATGTTCCTCTCCTTTTTTATCGTAACGTAAAAATTTTGATTGAAGTGTATTTTTAAAATTTTCAATATTTATTTCTTTGTAAAGTGAAACTGTATTTTCAATCATTGCGATAGCTTGGCGAGCGTCACCTTGTGACATTGCTATGAGCCAATCGACAGCATCTTTCTTTATCTTGTATCCGGTTCTTTTTATTATTTTCTTCATATCGTCGTCCGACAATTCTTCCATAACAAAAATTCTGCAACGAGAAAGTAATGCGGGTATAACTTCAAAGCTAGGATTTTCAGTTGTTGCCCCAATAAGAATAAGTCTGCCACTTTCAACATACGGCAAGAGAAAATCTTGTTGAGCCTTATTGAAGCGATGTATCTCATCGAGAAAAAGAATTTTTGGCCCAAGCAATTCGCCAGTTCCCTTTGATGACGTATCAACTATTTGTCGAATATCATCTTTTCCGGCGGAAACAGCCGAGAGCTCGTGATAATCGGCGTTTAATGCTTTGGCGTAGATTTTGGCCAGTGTTGTTTTTCCTACTCCGGGTGGACCCCAGAGAATAAAAGAAAATATATGCTTTTGTTCGATAGCCATAGAAAGTGGCTTGTTGGGACCGACAAGATGCTCCTGACCAACGAATTCAGATAGTTTTTGGGGTCTTATTTTGGATGCTAACGGTTCCATTCCCCTATTATAGTCTTTTTAAAATTATTTAATAATGCTATTAATAATTTTCCCTGTTTCAAAAACAGATATAATATTTTTAGCGGCAATTTCAGCCATCATGTCACGTGCTGATTGGCGAGCCGAAGCGATGTGTGGAGTAAGAACAATATTTGATAATTTTGTAAGCCCTTTTGTTAATTTTGGTTCAAATTCATACACATCAATAGCAGCGCCACGAATAACTTTATCTTTTAGTGCTTCAACTAATGCTTTTTCATCAATCACTGCGCCTCTTGATGTGTTGACCAAGAATGCGGTTTTCTTCATTGTCGCTAGTGATTCTTTATTTATAAGATGATGAGTAGAAGGAAGTAATGGAACATGAAGAGAGACAATGTCCGCTTCTCGGAGAATTTCGGCTGTTTCTTTTCTTGTTGGTCCGGTGATTGCTTCTAGTGTTGGATTTGGAGCGATATCGCTATAAATAACATTGGAACCAAAACCATAATGTAAAATTTTTGCAACCTCGGTTCCTATTTGTCCGGCACCGATTAGTCCTATAGTTTTCCCTTTCATATCCGTGCCTATCAATAAATCCGGATCCCAACCTTTGTATTTACCTGCACGCATAAACCTGTCCCCTTCATCGATTCTTGTTGTTAGTGTGAGCATAAAAGCAACGGTGTGCTCGGCAACAGCAGTTCCAGATGTTCCAGGTGTGTTTGAAACAAGGATATTTCTTTTCTTAATTTCTTCCAAGTCTACATTATCAAAACCAACGGCAAAATTGGCAAAAACTTTTACAGTAGGACAAGCATCAAAAACATTTTTATCTAGTTTATCAGTCAAAAAAGAAATCACACCATCATAAGGCTTCTTTTTTAATGCTTTAATAATCTCTTTTTGAGTTGGAGGATTTTTTGAATCTCCCATATCAAATAGAATTCCTTTCTCTCTTAATAATTTAAGACCAGCTTCAGGGATTTTTCTCGTAATGTAAACTTTTTTATCCATATGAAAATATTATTAACCAATTTTAGTTGTACTAATATGTTGCTCTGCGACCAAAGCAATTTTCTCCATCATTGAGATAGCTTCTACCGGATATTTTCCTTTTGCCGATTCTTCCGAAAGCATTACACCATCGGCGCCGTCAAGAATTGCATAGGCGACGTCTGATACTTCGGCACGAGTAGGAATAGGATTATCAACCATCGATAAGAGCATTTGAGTAGCAACAATAACCATTTTTCCGGCTTTTTTGCATTCATCAATAATATAGTGCTGAATGAATGGAATTTTCTCGAGAGGAAATTCATTGCCCAAATCGCCACGAGCAACCATAACTCCATCGGTTTCTTTTATTATTTCATCCAGATTTTCATATGCAAGCTTGCGTTCTATTTTTGCAATAACTTTTTGTTTGCCGCCTTTTTCTTTAATGAGCGCTTTCAATTCAATAATATCTTTCGCACAGCCGACGAATGACAAAGCGACATAATCCACACCTTGTTCTATTCCAAAAGCCAAATCAGCTTTATCTTTTTCTGTAATTACTTCTTGTCCTTCTTCTCCTCCAAAATGATGTACCGCACCTTCTTGAACTCTTGGTCCGGATAAGTCCTGAATTATTTCTATATTTTTATTCTGTTCTTTAGCAGCTTCTCGAATATTTTTAATTACACCAATAAACCATTCATGGTCACCCCACGAAAAATTTAAACGAGCCACATCCATGTGGTGTTCTATCATTTTAGAGATGATTTCTTTACTGCTACTTGAAGGACCTATTGTTGCGATTACTTTTGTTGCTGATTCCATAATATTATTCTTGGGTTATTTTAATAATTCTTTCATACTTTACATTTCGTTCTTTTGGACCTAATGCACCGGCTTTGATTCCAAAACACCCGAATGCAACAGAAAGATCTCCAATAAAGTCATCCATAGTTTCTCCACTTCTGTGACTAACGATGCAATCGATGCCATTATTACGTGCAAGCTTCATAGTATCAAAGGTTTCGCTCAGTGTACCAATTTGATTTGGTTTAATAATAATACCACGAACACTTTTCTCATCTATAGCTTTTTGAAGTCTTATCTTATTTGTAACAGTTAGGTCGTCCCCTATTAATCTCACATCTTTTATTTTTTCTTGCAATTTGGCGAAACTTTCAAAATCTTCTTCATCAAACGGGTCTTCAATAAAAATCATTGGGAAATTATTACAAATTTTTATATAAAGATTTATCATTTCATCACTAGACCAATCCTTATTCATGAATTTATACATACCACTATTATTATCAAAGAAAGAACTAGAGGCAACATCAAGTGCAAATTTTATCTTGTCGGTGTATCCAAGTTCATCTGTCGCTTTCTTTAATAGACTAAGAGGAGTTAAGATATCTTCCACATCGAGTGCGACTCCACCCTCATCTCCTTTTATTACAGCACCGAATTCATTTTCAAGAATATCATCTAATTTGGTTTGAATATTTCGGCTGATTTCTACACTTTCGCTTGAAGTTTCAACTTGAGGTACGATATGAAATTCCTGAAAGGCCAATCTTGTCGCTGCATGTTTGCCTCCGTTAATAAGATTAAAACAAAGAAATGGCTCTTTGCGAGACGGAGTTATAGTTGCCAAAGTTCTCAAATATTCATAAACTTCCATGCCTAATACTTTTGCTGCGGTCTTTGCGCAAGCAATACTGACTCCTATAGTACTATTACCGCCAAGATTGGTTTTCTGTGGTGTACCGTCAAGCTTTATCATGATGTCATCAATTTGCTTTTGCTGGTCGACATCAATCCCGACAAGTGCCTCATTAATTTCTGTATTAATTTTATTAACAGCGTTTAAAACTCCGCTTTTACCACTTGCTCCATCACGAAGTTCGCATGCTTCATACTTACCGGTACTGGCTCCCGATGGAACCTCGAAGCTTCCGACAATATCGCCAACATAAACAGAAACTTTCAGTGTTGGATTTTTGCGTGAATCAAGAATTTGTTCTGCTTTTATGTTTGTGATTTTTTTGTCCATCCCGTTAGAGATAGGAAGTCAAAGACTTCCGTATCTTATTAATTATAATTAGTAACACTAAACTTTTCTTATTTTTAATTACCCCGAAAGATAAAACATGCACATCTCTAACGGGATCCATATTTGTTTATTATATAATAAAAATAATGATTACCCAACATTTTAAAACACCCAAAGATATGGGTGTTTTAAAAATATTTACTTTTTCTTCTTTGGTTTCTTTGCTTCTTTTCTGTGTCCATCTCCTTTTGCCATAAAATTTAAAATTTGTTTACTGATAATGTTCATATTATATCATTAATAGACTATTTTAAAAAGTTGAAAAATGGATTATACTGAGAACATGGACGAAGAAAATGATAAAAAAGAAGAAAAAGAAAAAAAAGAGCCAGTTTGCCCTCGTTGTGGGTTACGTTCTTACGACGAAGTCTGCCAAGCCTGCGGAACTCCTATTATAGATAAAAAAGACGACGAGGAAGAAGACTACAACTGGAGAGAAAAGTATAGATAGATTTAGGTTGGTTTTGAAATAGTCTTATCAAAGGGGCTTTTGAGCGCGACGGCGCGAAAACTGAACGAATTTTCAGCAGAAAATTGGTGTACCCTTTGAGAAGAG
>Ga0182027_10004192_pt1 | contig 22478 bp, 19 predicted proteins | sample 712E1DmetaG_FD_121300 | JGI IMG/M metagenome (GOLD analysis project Ga0182027, IMG submission 121300) | Permafrost microbial communities from Stordalen Mire, Sweden - 712E1D metaG (Illumina Assembly) | ecosystem: Environmental > Terrestrial > Soil > Wetlands > Permafrost | place: Sweden... | reverse complement strand
GGACCATCATTATTATTGCCCATATTAGAATCGCTTAAAGGATTATTATTTGTTGTATCGGAACAATTTAATGTAGATTCGACTTTTGTATTATCTGATGAAGGATTGGTTTGATTATTAAACAATAGTCCTAAGTACACCGCAAGTCCTCCCAGAGCAAGAACCAGCAATATCACAACAATTATGGAGAGCTTTTTTGATCCCATAGCAAAAGTTTATCAAGAATAAAAAATGATTACCAGCAATTAATATGATAATGTAACCTGATAAATTTTTGTCCCTAAATTGTCATAAACTTTAGTAGACACCTGACTAATAAGACTTTCATTAATAATACCGGCGTAAGCTTCATTTTCCAATTCGCCAATAATTATATATCTTACTTTATATTTCACTAACATTCCCTTTAAAGTATCTAAAGATGCTGTGGTGTAAATAGTCTTAACATCATCTTTTCTGGCAAACGCATCTGTTGAAGCTGAGTCGTTATATGTGATTTCTCCAGTCGACTTGTTAACAACAGCAACTGGATTACTTCGCCATTGCCATTCATGTGTAGGCCAACCCATTATATCTACAAGCCCAAGATTTGCGCTAAACCGCGCATAATAGGTGTATGCATCGCCCACAGCTTCTACAATAGTTGGCTGCCCTTGTACATTTTCATTGAACCACTGCATAGCGGCATAATCACCCGGATGATTTTTTTTGATATACATATTCCCATCTATCGAATCATAAATTTTGATATGAATCCCCGCATCTGAGCTAAATAACTGCTGAAGGGTCGGATATGTGCTATTGTCATACTTAAAGAAAGGATAGAAATCTTTTATTGCCTCAAATGTATATGAAACGGCCACAGTAAATAAGGTTAATATAACTAAAGCTAGAGCAGCTCCAACAACTCTTGCGCTAATTGTTTTATTATTCAGAAATGTAGAAAATATTTTATAAACGAAGTATCCGCAAAGTATTGACCATATTATCCATGTATGATAGAAGAACTTAAAAACTGTGTTGGTTCTAAAATATGGTGGATTACTATGATAAAAAATATCTTTTACAAAAAACACCTCTACACCGATCAACAAAGCTGCGCATACAAATAATAGCAGAAACACTAATGTTTCATATTTGCTTGATTGATAATCCAGCTTTATCTTTATATATTTAAATAGGACGGAAAAGAAAGCCACAAAAATCACAAGTGATACAAGTCCAATAACCCAACTCATTATATTTGACGAGAAATTGCTTGCGAGTGATATATGCAATCCATCGCTTATTGTCACTAATGATTTCATGTTACCTAATAGGGGGAGAAGCAAAACGCACCCTAGTGCAGTTATTGATAACACCCGTATTACCGGCCAATGTTTTGTGAAAGATTTCATCAAAAAGAATGCCCCTGTGATGAAGACAAAATTACCCCACATCTGCATCCATGGTAAAAAGTCACTGGTCTGGCCTAAAGGTACTATGCCAATTCCGCCAATTGGTGGATGAAAATTCACAATATATGGAATCATAAATATAATTCCTATTCCCAAAAGCGAGATTTCCGAAACGACAAAAATCATTATTCTGTCACCCCAATTTTTATAGCTTGTATATGATTGATGGAAGTGCAGCAGGGAAAATATAAAAATAGTTGTTATAAAGTCCCAGCTGTTGATTCCATATAGGGTACAAACGAATATAGAAATCAGCATGTTAAATCTCATCTTGTCTTTTGTACCAATTTTTATGGTATAAGAAATCACCACAAAGGCTATCATTATTACCAGGAATGGCATACCTAAATAATGTCCGTGCAAATCGCCCAATGGGATGCTGTAGGCAGGAAATTCATCTATTACATTTGTAATTATTCTTGTTCCATCCGGAAACCAATATGTGAAAGCCTTATTGTTTAAAATTGCTTCTAACCATTTGTAAATATAGTGCATATTTGATCCGAAGCAAAGTAACAATCCGCTAAAAAGTCCAGCAAATACCGCACCTCTTGTGTTTTTTTTCGCATCAATCAATTTTATTACTATAGAAAATGACGCAATGAATGTGAATCCAGCAATAGTATTTAAAGCAAAGTTGTAGGCAAAGGAAACAGGAATGCTCGCCATCTTGGCAATAAAAGTGAACATGTAATGCCCGAGATGATAGTAATTTATCGTTCCTCCATAGTACCAAGGATCGGCAGCGGGGAAATATTCTGTCCTGAAAATCGAATTCATAAAAGCTATATTCATCATTTTCTCAGTACCTTCCACCTGAGAATTTGTAGATCTAACAAACGTCCAAAAAATAAATATTAATAGGAATATCAATTCTTCGGTGATTATCCATTTTAATAGCTTTTTGTCGAATTTGAATTTAGTCTTTCTGCCCCACCAGAAAGCGAGTCCTGCGAACCCAAAAAAGAATACTAAGGCTGTAGTCTGAGTAAATGGCAACACCCTTAAATTTGATAAAAACCATAATGGAAGTGATACAACGGCAAGGCCAACGAATTTACTTATACCATAACCTTTGTCTTTCCAGGTGGAAAAATATTTTTGCAGAAAAGGTAAAGTTGCTATGCCAAGCACTAAAAACACCAAATACCAAATGAGTATCTTTGTAAATTCTGTGCCTAATTCACCAAACATTTTTACTTATTAATGATTTTAAATAATTCCTTCGCCTGAGCTACTGCATAATTCATGCCTCGATCATGCGGATAAATCTGACTGAAATTTGCATAATAAAGCCCATCAATGCCTGTTTCATACGAGATAGGTTTATGACCTAATGACACAACATGCTGAGCAAATTCAGTCTTAAAATAATATCTATCAACTATCCATGATTTGTCAAAGTTTTTGTTAATTTTCTGCAAATTCTGAATAATTAACGAGAAAATTTCTATTTCTGATTTATTAAAAAGTGGATCGGAAAGATCTAAATATTTACAAATATAAAGGACCGTAAACCCGTTAAAAAGATCTTTACTTACAAAATTTGTATGTTCAACTACAGCTAAAAACGGAAAATCCTTATCTGTTATATTAAGCCAATAATATTTTGAAAAAGACTTTTTAAGTTTTAAAACCATGCAGAAAGCCCCTAAATATTTTATCTGATCAAGCTTTTGTAAATATTTTTTGCCGATATTAAAAAACTTCTTAAAGATATTTGGAGACGTTGTTACAACAACAACATTAAAAGAATCTTTTAATAGCTTGCCAGACTGGTCTGTCCACGAAATGAAATGTGGCATTTTACGATTTTTTTTATACAAAGCCTTCACCAAAGACGACTCAGTATAAATTGTAACACCATGACTAACTAGATATTTCTGTAGTGCATCAATAAAAACAGAGAATGAGCCTTCGGGATATCCCAAATATTCGCCACTAATAACGTTTTTACGCGAACTTGACCTGTCTCTTATCCTTGCCCATAACCATGTCATGGAGACTTTATCATAATATTTCTCGCCAAATTTAGCCTGCAGTAACTGCTTCCAGACTATATTAGTAAATCGTTTTCCAAAGTATTTGTTGCACCAATCAATCGCTGTAATGTTTTCGAACTTTTTATAATTTCTGGATTTTTGGAGATATAATGAGACAAGGCCGGCACGAATTCGATCAAGGAACGGGACTGGCGGGAATTTAACCAAATCGAATGAAGTTGAGAAATCATATAAATTCCCGCCGTCAAAAAACCCCATCTCACTTCTAATCCACTTCAATTTAGTACCTATTCCAAGTTCATTGAATAATTCCTGAATATCTTTATCACTTCTAAATAAATGATGGTAGAATTTTTCCAAACTCTGGCCTTCTATTTTAAACCCAGAAGCTAGACCTCCCACCTCATTGCTTTTTTCTATAATTGTAACTGAATCGCCATTTTTGGTAAGATAATATGCAAGGCTCAATCCTATGACTCCGCCTCCTATGATGGCAACCTTTTTCATATAAATTGGTACAAAATATACAAATTGTATTATACTGCATCTAACTCAAAAAAATGCTTAATTTTTTATTGACCTTGAAATGAGTTTAAGCAACTTAAAAAAAACAGATAAGACAGTCTATGATTTAGTCAAAGCTGAAGAAAAAAGACAATCAACGCACTTATCCTTAATTCCATCAGAAAATTTTTTCTCACCTTCGGTACGTGAGGCCGTTGGTTCAGTATTCATGCACAAATATTCTGAAGGTAATATTGGAAAGCGTTATTACGAAGGCAATGAAATCGTCGACAGATTAGAGACCTTAACAAAAGACAGAGTAGGAAGGCTTTTTAAATTACCCTCAAACTGGGACTCAAATGTTCAGGCACTTGCAGGAAGTAATGCAAACACCGCCGTATATTTAGCAGTTTTGAAGCCTGGAGACTTAATTATGGCTATGTATCTTCCGGATGGCGGCCATCTATCCCATGGCTGGTCATACGACAAAGAAAAGCTGACAAGTCCGTCTGACAGAATTTATCTTGGAGGAAGCCAAAAGGTAAATTTATCATCAAGACTTTTCAAAGTTGTTCAATATAAGACCAATCCATCAACAAAAATATTTGATTATGATGAGTTAGAAAAAATTGCACTAAAATATAAGCCACAACTAATTATTACAGGTGGAACTGCATACCCGCGAAACATTGATTATATACGGATGAAGGCTATAGCAAAAAAGGTCGGAGCATTGTATATGGCCGACATCGCTCACGAGGCAGGACTAGTGGCTGCCGGCGTCTTGCCCTCACCTGTTGGTATTGCAGATGTTGTTACTATGACGACCCATAAAACTCTCAGATCCGGCCGCGGTGCAATCATCCTTTCCGATAAAGATACTATTGCAAAGATCAATCGGGCTGTACTGCCAGGTCTTCAAGGCGGTCCTTTTGATAATAATATTGCAGGTATTTGTGTTGGACTCGGTGAGGCTTTAAAGCCAAATTTTAAAAAATATGCAAGGCAAGTCATAAAAAACGCTCAGGCACTTGCAAAGGAACTTCAGAAATACGGCTTTACAATTGTTTCAGGAGGCACGGATAAACATTTAGTACTCGTTGACATGACAAGCAAAGGCATTTTTGGTAAATATACCGCGAAAGCTCTTGATGTTGCGGAAATTGTCCTAAATATGAACACAATGCCAGGTGAAACAAGGGTACCTGCTGATCCTTCAGCTATCAGAATGGGAACACCTTTTGTAACAACTCGTGGGATGAAAGAACCTGAAATGAAGAAAATAGCAAAATTGATTAACGATGTAGTCGATGAAATTCGCCCATGGGCTGATCTGGATTTCGATTTATTCATGAAGAAAGTTAAAAAGTCAGCCGTAATAAAGCAAGTGGCTAAAGATGTAGAAAAACTGACTAAGTATTTTCCTTTGGATATTTAAACTAGTTCAAACTCCGTGTAATCTTCGTATTAGCCACTGAGCGTCACTTATGGGCATTTTTGTCACATAATCAAGAAAATTGACTGGCGGATATTTTATCGAAGTAACATTCCATATATAAACAAGGGCGATATAAAGCAGCAGGTTCAAAATCATTGCTAATAAAACAAAGTATATCGTTTTAATCTTAAACTCTCGTCGATTATCTTTTTTAGAGCTACTTTCCCATAAACTAGGCATTATCCACAGTCCTATTCCCATCCCGAAAAATGCTCCAGTCAGCATCCGTGTAAAGTTTGTACTAATGTAATATGGATCAGAATGCATGAATCCAATAATTGTCGCGACCGTTTGTATTCCTCCATCAAGGGCTATTGGGATTATAAAAGGTATAACCCAATACCACTTTATAGCTCTAATCTTATATTTCAAAGTTAGTAAGGCTACAAAAAAAATATTCAGCCATATAAAAGTACACCTTACACACCAGGCATACTGATAATCAAAAACGTGTAGGCTTCTCCAGTCAAGTTGATGACATAAAAATGAATATACAAAATAAATGATTTGAGCAGGTAAAGTTAGACCAATTGCAGCAAAGACAGGAGCAAGGATTGGAGCAACGTTAAGTATACCTAATCCGCAAAGCAGATAGACATAAAAATGCTTGTCTAAATATTCGGCTAAAATTTTAGTTTTATTTTCCATTTTTAATTTTCGAGCTTTTTTTAATATCCTTCACATTTAACTGGATTGATTCCTGATTATTCCATTGATTTATATCTATTGTACATGCAATATCAATTTTTTCGTATTTTATTGCTAAATCGGCCAATTCAGGTCTATTAAAAGCGACTGCCTCGATCATTCTACCCTTTGGAGTCATTGTAAAAATTTTTATATGCTGTTGCTGACTACCCATTTTTACTACCTTTGTTGCTTTCAGGTTCTTAACACAAAATATGGGAGCTGTATTTCCATAGCCAAAAGGTTTCAATGTATCCAACTTATTAGCGAAATCAAGGTTTAAATAATCCTCACTCAATATTAGATCTATTGATAGTTCTTTTTCGATTTTCTTAGAATCTATTGTTTTGTTGGCAAAAGTTTGGAGTGCTTTAGTAAACTTTTCTAGCATGCCACTTTTAACGCTAAAACCTGCTGCCTGACTGTGTCCACCAAATCTTTCTAACATCTCCTGGAAATTTGAAATTGCTTCAGTAATATTGAATCCATTGATAGATCTGGCCGAACCTGTAATTGAGTTTTTTTGGACAGATATTGAAATTGTCGGCATGTGGAATTTTTCACTTAATTTGCCGGCGACCAAGCCAATAATTCCTTCCGACCATTCCTCCCCAATAATTGATAATAATTTGTGTCCTTTTCCTATCTGTTCAAAAGCCTGGATTTCAGCATTTTGCATGTATTTTGCCGTTAGAGCCTGTCGTTCACGATTTAGAATCTCAAGCTTATCGCCTAACGCCATAACTGTATTTTGATCATAAGATGTTAGGAATCTTAGAGCGATTAAAGCATCCTCCATACGTCCAGCTGCATTTAGCCTTGGACCAAGAATAAATCCCAAGTGATAAGCGTCCAATTTTGCCAAATCTAGATTATTTCGCAACAAAATATTTGCAAGGCCTTGATTATTGGTTGATTTCATTTTTTCTAGACCAAATTTTACTATTATCCGATTCTCGTCAAGAAGTGGCATAACATCACAGACAGTTGCAAGTGCGACAATATCAATATAACTATTTGGATCAAAATCAACTTTGATATTGTCGCACATGGCTAAAACAATTTTCCAGGCGACATTTGCCGCACAGATTGCTTTATTGGGATACTTGCTCTTGGGTAAAGACGGATGAACGACAATTACGTCATCAGTAAACCCCATTTTCCCTTTTGGAAGGCTATGATGATCTGAAATTATTATTTTTAAACCTTTTTTGGCAAATTTATTTACAATTTTTGCGTCTCTAATTCCACAATCCACAGTAATCAGTAATTTTGCTCCGCCATCAAATATGCTCTCTAAAGCCTTATCATTTAAGCCATATCCTTCGTCAAATCTGTTAGGAATATACGGAGTTACATTTCCTTTTAACTTTCGGTAAATGAAATCGAAGAGAATTGCTGATGAGGAAATTCCATCGACATCATAATCGCCATAAATTACGATTTTCTCTTTATTTTTAAGGGCTTTTAGTATTTGTTTGGCAGCTTTTTTTAAATTTGGAAGCAAGTAAATGTCTGGTAAATCACTAAGCTTAGGATGCAGGTATTTTTCAGCTTTTTTGGCATTATCTATTCCCCTGATTTTCAGCAATTCAGAGATAACAGAATCAAATTCCAATGATGACTTTATTGATGGTGATTTTTGCTTATAAACCCACTTCACGACTCTTTATCATCCGAATTCACATACTTAACTAACCGTCCAAGTCCAAAACTTACCAGGAACATTACAATTGCAACTATACCCAAAATAATCAACATTCTTGTCACTTCATACTCTGTTTTGGCTTCGCGATAGTAATCAGTTAAAGGTAATAACTGGTATTGGTTATCAATTATGAAATTTCTTTTAATTATTGTTAGATAGTTTTTTTCGTATGTTAGAACTGATACTTTTACACCTATACCAAAACTTAAGATATTTGTCTGCTCGCCGTTGATTATTATTGGTAGAAAATATTTTGTAATAGATGTCGTCTGATTTGTAGTCACAGTTACATTATCTTTTGAATCGCCGACTATATTGTACAGACTTGTAGGATAGAACCATTCCACCGCAGTCCTTCCCGAATCATATTTTGATGTTATTGTAAGCTGAAACCCAATCTGCTTTGATGGATATTCCTGATTTAGAGGTTTTATAGATACTTGCACAGCCTCATCGGCCACCTCAACAAGGTTATCGGCTCCAGAGGAAACATTTGTCGTCGAAGCAGAAGTCGCCGATTGAGCATAAACTGCGACGACAGAGAGAACTGTAAGGTAAATTATTAATATTATTTTCTTCATTAATTAATACTATACCAGATTTAATTCCTTTCTCAATATTTCCTCAGCCTTGTTTGGATCAGCGCGTCCTCTTGTTTCTCGCATTACCTGACCTACTAAAAATTTAACAGCATTGGGATTTTTGTAAATGTCTGCCACGACTTTCTGATTTAGTTCAATAACTTTTTTAACAATATCTCTCAATTCGTCAGAGTCACTAATAGTCTCAAGTTTTTCATCAAGGATAATCTCGGAGGGTTTTCCCCCACCTTGATACATTTTTAATAAAACTTGTTTGGCTATAGTTCCAGATATTTTTGATTGATACATAAGACTTATTAACTCGCCAAGATCATCAGGCTTGATCTTTATTGTACTCAATTTAGCTTTATCTGCTTTCATTAATGCCGAAAGATCACCAACCAGCCACTTCGCAACTTCAACAATTTCTTTGTTGCCATTTAATTTTGTTATTGCTTGTTCAAACCATTCAGCTTTGTTTTTCGATGAAACGATTGTCTCAGCAAGATTACCTTCCAGGCCGAAATCGGCCATATAACGTGACTTTTTCTGATCCGGTAACTCAGTAATCGTTTTCTTGATCTGACCGATTTCGGCCTCGCTAAACACAATCGGCGGTATATCAGGTTCAGGAAAATATCTATAATCGCTTGAGCCTTCTTTAATTCGCTGGCTCCATGTCACTCCAGTCATATCTCTCAATCCACGAGTCTCTTGCCTGGGTGTTTCACCTTTCTCCAAAAACTCTGCTTGTCTTCTATATTCAAAATTGATTACTTTCTCGAGTACTGAAATGGAGCCGATATTTTTTACTTCAACTTTGTAATTTGGTAATCCCTTACTGCCAGCCGGTTTAAGCGACATATTCAGCTCAAATCTCATCTGGCCTTTTTCCATGTCAGCATTGCCTATGTCAAGATATCTGACGTATTGCTTAAGCCTCTTTGCAAATGCAGTAACTTCCTTGACTTCAGTAAAATCCGGTTCAGTTACTACTTCAATCAATGGTATTCCGGATTTGTTAAAATCGAGTAACGTTTTATCGCCTTTATGCGTGGACTTTCCGGTATCCTCCTCCATATGAACTCTGGTTATGCGTATTCTTCTGCTGTCGCCATCCACATCAATTTCTAAATAGCCATCATGACCAAAAGGCAGATCAAATTGCGATATCTGATAACCCTTAGGAAGGTCAGGATAGAAGTAATTCTTTCTATCAAATTTTGAAAATTTATTGATTTCGCAATTCAAAGCTAAAGAAAGCTTTACACATTTTTCTATTGCAAGTTTATTCGGTACAGGCAGAGCCCCTGGTAGACCAAGGCAAACAGGACAAATGAACGAGTTCGGCTCTGAACCAAAATAATCCGCATTGCATCTGCAAAACATTTTTGATTTCGTTTTTGCTTGGATATGGACTTCAAGCCCAATTACTGTTTCGTATTTCACAATACCCTCCTTTCGCAAGTATATGCCAAATCTAGGACTTTCTGCTCGCTAAATTGTGGACCAATTATCTGAACTCCTATTGGCAAGCCTTCTGAATTCAACCCTGCTGGAATCGAAATACATGGCAACCCAGACAGAGCGCTTGGCTCAGCTAGTATATCCGCAAGTTCACCAAAAAGAGGATTATTCTTCGTTACACCAAGTTTTGGAGCGACGGTTGGCATTGTCGGCCCCATTATCAAATCTACCTTTTCGAATGCTTTCTTAAAGTCATTAATTATCAAAGTTCTTACCTTAGAAGCCTTACTATAATATTCATTATAATATCCTGCTGATAAAGAATATGCACCTGTTAGACTCCTCTGCTGTGCTTCGTTACCAAAAGCCTCTCCACGACTTAACGCAATATGGTTGATTATTTCTTCTTCTGTTTTGCTTGAGTCATGACCAAAGCGAATTCCATCAATCCTAGCCAAATTTGACGAAACCTCACTACGGTTAATAATCGTATATACAGCAATCGAATATTTTGGATCCATCAAATCAATTTCGATTATTTTTGCACCAAGTTTTTCTAAAGATTTTATTACCTTCATTGAAGTTTCGGAAACTTCTTTATCTATACGGCTATCCAAAAACTGTTTTGGAATTCCAATTCTTATACCACTGACATAGTTATCGTTTAAATGGGTTGCATACTCAGTTTTTAATTCCCTAATTGTTGTAGCATCAAATTCATCCATTCCGCCTAAAATATCGGCTACTAAAGCGCAGTCATAGACTGAATTCGCAATGACTCCGGCCCTATCTAATGAAGATCCCATTGCTATTATTCCATATCTGCTTATTCTTCCAAAAGTTCCTGCAAATCCATATACTCCACACCATGCAGCAGGTCCTCTTATCGATCCTGCTGTTTCAGTACCAATCGCATAAGGGACAATCCCAGTTGCTACTGCGATAGCACTTCCTCCAGATGATCCACCGGGAACGCGTGAATTATCATATGGATTTAATGCCGGTCCAAAATCGCTTGTCTCTGTGGATGAGCCATGGGCAAACGCATCCATATTCGTTTTTCCCATAATAACCGCGCCACCACTCAGCAGTTTTTCAGTCACAGTTGCATTATACGGAGAGATGTAGTTCTCAAGAATTTTCGATCCAGCCGTTGTTTTAGTGCCTGTCATATTGAAAATATCTTTAAGTGCAGCTGGTATTCCTTCTAATATATTAATAGCTTTCCCTGATGTTATTTTTGCATCAATTTCATCGGCTTTGTTGTACGATTCATCTTTCAATAATGATATGAAGGCGTTTAATTTTTTATTTTCATCTGCAATAGCAAACGAATCATCTAATAAATCCCTTGCTGTGACTCTTTTTGCAATTAAATCTTCATGATTTTCCAAAATCAGTTTTTTCATTTTATTACCTTATTAACCACAAAATATCTACCCTGAATATTCTTTCTATTTTTATAATCATCAATATTTAACCCTGATTCGACTTTGTCTTCTGCCATAATATTAACTAGTCCATGTGTCTGAGAAGTAGGCTCAATATTTTTGGTATCAACTTCTTTTAAAACATCCATTGCCTCTAAAACTGTGTTTAACTGAGTCGCATATTTTCCTCTTGATCCTTTTGGAATATTGATCTTGATTAGATCAGCAATTTTTGATATGTCCTCGTCCGTTATATTTTTGCTCATACCTGCCATTTTAATATTAATTTAATATTGACACAACTATAAACTGCTCGATATGGACTCGAACCATAACCGGATGGTTAACAGCCAACCGTGCTACCAATTACACCATCGAGCAATAAAAAATCCCGCTTAGCGGGACTTTAAAACTTTAATCTACAACAATAAAGCCCCGGTTAGGAGAAATTATTTTGTAAATTATTGTTAAGTGTTCTTTTCATTTATCCTATTTTATCATACTTAATGAAGATTTCAAGCAGTTCGTTATTTTTGCATTGATACAACTTTTGTATTCGTTGATTCTAAAAAGCCAAATATGCCATGAATTCTACCCATCCCAGACATTTTATATCCGCCAAATGGATTAGATGGATTCCAGAATCCGATTTTATTTTGTGTAATGCTCCCGGCGTGTATTTTTGAAGCTACTCTACCGAATAATTCTTCATCATTGGTTATTACATGTGCAGTTAGACCATATTCAGTATCATTTGCCATATCAATGGCGTCTTTTTCTGTTTTGAATGACACAATTGGTAAAACTGGCCCGAATGTTTCTTCGTGCCAAACGCGCATATGTCTTTTTACATTTGAAATAACTGTAGGCAAATAAAAATTTCCCGAATTCTTCTGTAAAGCTTTTCCTCCAATTAAAACTCTTGCACCTTTATATACAGCATCTTCTACTTGGTCATGAATTAGCTTTAGCTGTTTTTTGGAAATCAACGGGCCGATATTTGTATCTTCATCTAGAGGATTACCTAATTTTAGTGTCCTTACATGTTCTGTTAGTTTTGTTGATACTTCCTCGAAAATTTTTTCATGAACTATCAGCCTTTTGACTGCATCACACGCCTGACCTGCGTTCTTAAACCTCCTGTCAGCAATGAATTTTATCAAATCATCAGTAATCTTTACATCATCAAAGATTATCATTGGCGATGATCCTCCGAGTTCAGTAACTATTGGTATAAACTTTTCTGCTGCAATTTGAGTAAGTTTTTTCCCTATCTGGGCACTACCGGTAAATGAAATCATATCTATATTTTGATGCACCATATAATTACCAACATCACCAGCGCCATACAGTACATCAAAAACTCCTGTGGGAATCTTTGACTGACTAACCAACTCTTCAAGCAGTTTGGAAAATAAAATATCTTCTTCAGAATTTTTGTAAACAATCGTATTCCCAGCTATCAAAGCCTGACCACATTGCCATACTACATTCATAAAAGGATAATTCCATGGCAAAATGGCGGCAATGACACCTTTTGGCTCACGATATATTTTATGAAGTTCTCTATTATTATCTATTGTTGTAGTTGGCGATAAATAATTGGCAGCCATTTTGATATATTCCTCAAGATACATAATTCCACCTTCCACATTCGCCCGAGAACTTGCAATCGGGCGTCCGGTCTCCATTGCTATCAAAGTAGCAATCTCCTCAAGTCTCGTTTTGGAAATATCAATGAAAGTTTGTATCCTATTGCATCTCTCTTGCAACGTCATGTTTGCCCAATTGGGGAATGTTTTTCTTGCTTTATTTATAGCTTTTATCACATCTTGTTTTGTGGAAACCACAACCTGCCCCAAAATGCTATTATCATTTGGATTCAAAGATATGACTTTTGCCATGGAAATAATGATGAAATTTACTCAATTCTATCACGATATGAATATACACATAGGATTTTTTTATAATTTTCCCAGAAGTCGCTTGCTGAATTCCAAACTTTTCGTTATTAGCTCAATTTTAAAATTTTCATTTGGTCCATGCATATTTCCATCATCATTTGCCAACGGAATCATCAAAGCATCTTTTCCATAGATTTCTATGATAGATCCGACAAAAGGGACTCCTCCTCCAACAAATTTATATAAAGGTTTATAGCCATAGGCAGCTTGCAGACATTTTATTACTTTGTCCGTGAACGCAGATTTAATATTGAGTCTGATAGGTTCATGCATACCAGAGACCTCTATCTTCAAATCCATATTAGCATCAGCATTTCCATCGATCCATTTTAATATTGATTTTTTAACATCTTCTGCTTTTAACGTATATGGGATCCTCACATTAAGCCTCACTTCAGCTTCTGCTGGAATGATATTCGAAAAGCCTTCGCTAGTATATCCCGATTTAAAGCCAGTTACCTGAATTGTCGGTAATAAACCGGTTTTAAGATAGAAATTCTCCCCATTTAATAATGTCAGTCTTTTAACGCCAGTCGAATCATCAAATTCTTTATCAATGCTGGCCAGCTGTTCTGTTATACGGATATCATCTTCCGGAAGTTTCTTGATTAATCCGCTAAAACCATCGACGGCAATTACGTTTTCGGGTGAAATCATTTTAGATATCAAATGCATTAATAAGACGGCGGCATTTGGTACCGCGCCACCAAAGGTTCCAGAATGCAAGTCCATATTAGCCGTTTTTGCTACAAGTTTTATGCTCATGCCGCCGCGCAGCGAAACCTCAATCACAGGTCTATTCTTTATTATTTCTCCATCCGAGACTATCAGGTGATCAAAAGCAAATTCCTTCTTATACTTTACAAGAATATCAAGCATATCATCATTTCCACACTCTTCATTTCCCTCGATCAAAAACTTCACGTTGTAGCTCAACTTCCCACTTCTTATTAAATCAAAAATAGTAACCATATGGATTAGTACCTGACCTTTATCATCAATCACTCCACGACCAAAATATTTTCCGTTCTTTTTAACGAGCATAAACGGGTCAGTATCCCAGCCTTGACTAAGTGGAGCCGGCTGAACATCATAATGTCCATAAACCATTACAGTTTCTTTTGAATTATTGTCGTATGACGCGAAGATATGCGGGTTAGTTTTTGGCCCCTTTATCAACTCAACTTTAAAGCCTCTATCTTTAAAAATATTAAATAGCCAGTCTGCTGTTTTTATCATATCCAGCTTACACTCCGCATCCATGGAAACACTTTTAAATGCAATAAATTCATTCAGAAGTTTTTCGTATTCTTGTATTATGTTAATCATGGCTGCAAATGAAGTATAAAAAAGAGGATGGGAGCAGCAAATTTGTATTCATCCTCTTTATAAAGTAAAAGCCACTAAGGCGAAATACAAAATCGCGTAATGGCTTTTATGATAAAAATATACACCTAAGATTATGTAAAATTTTGTGTGATGTCAAGCATATTTTCGCTTAATTAGGAGTATAATTTTGACATGGAAAATAAATTTGTCTTTAAAATACAGTCTGATTTTGATTATTACCCAATCGATTTTTTTACGACATCAAAACTATCTGGAGCTGTTGAAATTAAAAAGGCCGGATTACTAGGTGTAGAGTCATATTTTATTAGTCAAAGAATTTATTATTATTGGAAAAAGCACAAAAAATTTCCTCAGGAACTTTCGGATGAGCTGGAGTCGCCCAAAAATAAACTCATAAAAAATAATCACACAATGACTCTTCGGACTTGCTTTAGATTTAGTGGATATGAAAATCCAAGAGCAATGCCGGCATATCGTAGTTTACGTACGACGGCTGACATTTTAAACTCAATGGAAGAAATGTACATTTCGGCCGAAGACACTGCCAAAAAAAATGGCATAGACTGGTTTGATTTGGGATTTATTTTAATGAGACGCATAGATGCTGCAAAAGCAGGCTTTATAATAGTGAGTTTTAAAGACCAGATCTGTCAAATAGACGCATGCTGGAACGACATTCACTTGATTGCAAGCGGAGACAATGACTTTGATTCGTTTTGGTTACGCTCAGATGCAAGTCTCGTTGAGAAACAAATCAGAAAAAAGCTAAAAAGGTTTGTTTGTGGCAATAATAACGCCAATGTTGAAATGGATGTCCCTATGTCAATGCGGGACGTTTCCTGTCTCACCGATAAAGAGATTTCAACTTTAGCAAGGCAAGGGTTTAAAACTGCCGAACATTTTAACTCGTCTGTGGAAATAGAATTCATGATCGATGAAGATGGAACTTTTGATTTATATGAGGTTCATAAAAAGAAAGAAATTCATTTAAATATATTTGACGGACAAGAATTTACTGAGAGCCAAAATAATAATTATTTAGTAAAAGGAATCTCTGTAAATCCAGGACTTAAAAAAGGGTTTGTCAGGATAATCAAAAATATAGAAGATTTGAATTCTTCTTCATCGGGCGAGATCATAGTTTTACCTGCTGAACTTATGGGAAAAGATATTCCAATCTTATTTAAAGCTGAAGCCTTGATTACCGATTCCGGCGGGATCACTTCTCATATTTCAACTGTCGCAAAAGAACTCAACATTCCCATGATATCAGGTACGGGAAATGCATCTAAAGTTTTGGAGGATGGTCAAGAAGTTATTCTTGATGCAACCAAAGGTTTAGTTTACGCAGTTACTCTGAATCAGAAAAATATTTTCTGGCTGCACGATGAAATACCATCAATGCAGGAAGTAGGAGCCAAGGGTTACAATTTGATGCGCTTGTCACATCAAAATATTAACGTGCCTGATGCATTTGTAATATCAACCGAAATTTTTAAAAAATTCTTTGATGACAACAATTTAAGTCAGCATTTGTACGGACTGAACAAGACTTCCGATATAGAAAATCTGGGCAAATTTGAAGAGCAGATCAAGGAAAAGATAATGTCTGGGAAATTCGATTCTAATTTAAAAACTGAAATTATCGAGGCATTTGCGACATTAAAATCAAAATTTGGTGCAGTGTCAGTCAGATCATCAGCCACATGTGAAGATAGCAAAAATGCTTCGTTTGCAGGTCAATTTGAAACCTATCTGTTTGTTAATGACCAAAAGACATTGATCGATTACGTTAAAAAATGCTGGGCATCGTTTTTCCGTTCAGGTGCGATTCTTTACGCTATGAATCATGGTATTGATTTGTCGAAATCCCAGATGGCGGTGGTAGTCCAAGGGATGATTAATTCTGATGTTGCCGGCGTTATGTTCACAAAAAATAATGGCAACGCAGGAGTTGTTATTGAAGCTGCAAAAGGAGTTGGTGAAAATGTGGTATCCGGTAATGTTAAGCCGGATGAATACGAAATTAACCCTGACTCATTCAGAATTAAATCTGAGATTAAGCAAAATCAACGACTACTTTCAAATCCAGAAATAGTATCATTAACCGCTTTGGGGATAAAAATAGAAAAGCTGTTTAATTTTCCTCAAGATATTGAATGGGCTATTCAGAATAAAGCTGTATATATTTTGCAGACAAGGCCAATAACAGTTTAAATGATTTTCAATAAGTCTATTTACCGGCGGAATAGATGTAAAAGGCTAAATATGGATCGCTAAAATCTAACTTAACTATATTCGCATACGTTGTTGTAAATAAATTTTCTTCGTCAGAATTGAGTTTTAAAACAGCAAAAAATATTTTTTCATCCCTGAACTTCGAATAATTTCCTATGTAATAGCTCAGGTCTTCAGGAGGAGCTTCACGTTTATTTTCCAGAAAATACAAATATTTCGAAAAAGCGTAGTTTTGATAACCTATGACTTCAATTAAATAACCTTTATACTGCTTATCTCGCAGTTCAGTTGCGTAAATAGGGGCATAATCAGCTCTGGGATATTCCTTCTGGTTAATTGTTACTAATTCGTAAATATTTGATATTACCACTAAGGTTAGCAGAAAATAGCCCCCAATTCTTCTGTAATCTACCAGTTCTGAAAAAGTATACGCCATACAAATGATAACAAAAGGACTAATCATAATTATTCTATGTATTCCTGGAGGCTGCTTTACCAGTATATACGAAAAAATTACCCCGAAAACTATACTGGATAGCAATAAAAAAGAAACTATTTTAGTTTTTTTATCCTTAGAAATTAGCAGCAGGACTATACCTGGTATAAGCACAATAGCATTAATGGGGCTGAGGTAAGCCTGATGCCCATACCAATAATCATCAACTCCTGACATTCCATCCTTAAATACTGCAGTTATTGGATTTAAAATATTATTCTCAAGGGTGTAAGTATTACCGGCATTATTTGAAATGGCAATTACTTCCTGAGTTCTAACCATATACATATCGTTATTTTTGATTGCCCAGGCAATATATCCAAAGCAAATTGTCAAAGTAAACATGGTAATTAGCACAATTTCTATTAATTGCTTTTTTATATCTTTTCTGTTTTTAACAAACGCATAAATTTGGTAGACAACAAATACCGGCGCAGCAAGCCATGCCCCCTCATAATTTAAAAAGCATAAGCCAAGTGTCACAGCCGTAAAAGTAATATTTTGAACATTCTTTTTTTCATCTAACCGAATCAGACTATACACAAATGCAACAAGACACAATGACGCATAAGTATTTGGGATTGCAAATGTGTTCAGATATAAAAATGGTGCAAAAAAGGCATAAATTAAAACGCTTATCCAAGCTCTGTTAGTAGCAACTATTCGTTTTGAAATTAAATATATAACTATTCCAATTACAAAAATATAAATTACGGATGACGATTTTAATGATAAAAAATTTACTCCAAATATCGTAAGCCAAATTTTTTGAAAATAAAATTGTAAGCTTGGGAATCGTGTTATCCAATCAGCCGTAGAATCTGGAACTGGCCCGAAAAAGCTGATACCTCTAAAATCATGGGCAAAACCATAATAACCCAATATATACTCATCACGATGTGAATGCTCAGGATTAATAAATGCAAAGAACGAAACGATTGGAATAAAAAATATTAATACCTGAAGGATTGATTTGCTTTTTAAATTTTTGATTAGAGCTTTGCAGATTCTTTTTAGTTTTGGCCAAGGTGGTAGCAACAAGAGAATTATACCGAATAGCCAAACTTCACCATTTATATAAATATCAATACTAAATATGACGAATATTCCAGATAGAAGCAGAATGAAAATCCCTATATTTTTATTTCCCATTGGTGATATTTCGAATATTTGGATTGCCGAGCATTTTGTAATCTTTTGCTAACATTGCCACAGAAAAGGTCCTCTCTCCCGCATTAAAAACAATTTTATCATTCATTAAGAGCTCGGGATCAGCTATTACTTCAAGATTAAAAAGATTCCCAAATGGAGGAACCGCCCCAATTTGAACACCATCAGTCAATTTGATCACCTCATCTTCTGTGGCAAAGCGTATGTCTTTTGCTCCAAAAAGACTTTTAACTTTGGCATTATCAAATCTTAAATCTGCGGGTAAAACCAACATGATAAAACGTTTATTTGCATCTGTGATTTTAATTCTTACAATCATGGCCTTTGCACCTTGGTGCAAAGTATATCCAGGCCTAACTTTTGAGGCTTGTTCACTAGTCAACACTGGTTGGTGTTCAAAGGTTTTGTACCAAAAATTATTATCCTTTAACATTTGAACTATCTGTAAGGAGATTTTATTCATTTATATATTTTATTGTTTGGGCAAAAAGAGAAAATGGGTCGGGAGGGGATCGAACCCTCAACAAATGGCTTAAAAGGCCACTGCTCTACCATTGAGCTACCGACCCAAAAGTTCTATATCAGTAAATTGCAGCTTGTAAATGAACAACGCTGCTATTATCTAACACAACCCCAATAAAATCAATCCTCCAGTCACTGTATTCAAGATTATTTTTCCTCAACCAAGTCTGCGCTGCCATTTTTATTCTATGAGCTTTAGTTTTGGATATTGTTTGCGTTATTGCGAGCCTATTTTCATTTTTAAGTGATTTTACCTCCACAAATACGAATTGATCTGTCGTTAAGTCAAAACAAATTATATCAATTTCGCCAAAGCGAAGCCTGTAATTAACTTGGAGTATGCGATATTTCAGCCTTGTTAAATATTCAAGCGCAATTATTTCACCCCTGTCGCCTTTCTTTTTGGTGCTCAATGTATTCCATGATTGGTTTGTAGTTTGTCCTGTGAATGTCGCAGATTCCATATTTTTCGATTGCAGTTATATGATCTTGTGTACCATAGCCTTTATTTTTTTCAAACATCCATTTATCGTATTTTTTTGCAAGACCCGTCATAAATTTATCTCTTTCAACTTTAGCAATTATTGAGGCAGCCGCAATTGAATAGTGCATACCATCGCCTCTGATTATCTGCCTAGTGTTTTCACCAAACTTCTTTGAAAATTGGCCATCAATTAAAAAGTATGCATTTAAATCATTAAATTTTTCTAAAATGTTTTCTATTAGGAAGGTTATCGTTTTGCCAATACCAGATTTGTTAATCAAATCTATTGAGCCAATTTCTATATGGAATTGGTTTAAATCCGTCAGTTTTTTATGTAAGCCTTCCCTACGTTTCCCAGATAATTTTTTTGAATCGTTGACTCCATCCACATCTATTGTCAATCGGCTATATGCAAAAGATCCTACATAAACAGGGCCAGCCCAGCAGCCTCGACCGACTTCATCAATACCGATAATCACAGAATAACCTTTATCTAGAAGGTCTCTTTCTAATTTTGAATCGGGTAATTTTTTACTCTTCAGCTTTTGATTCAGCTGGCTTTGCTTCATTTACTTCCTCTACAACTTCATCGGCCTCATCTATTATTTCGTCATATAATCCATTTTTCTCTCCAACCTTTAACGCTTGTCTGCCAATTCTCTTACGCATGTAATAAATCTTTGCTTTGCGTACAGCGCCTCTTTTAATGACTTCAATCTTTGAAACATTTGGGCTATATAGTGGAATTATCTTCTCAACTCCAATACCAGCACTTATTTTCCTGATAGTAAAAGTCTTTCTGACCCCTGCCCCTTTGATTGATAATACAATACCTTTGAAAATCTGTGTTCTCTGCTTATCTTTTTCTCGGATAATTGTAGTCACAGCAATTGTATCACCCGGATTAAATTTGGGGACTTTTTTCATATACTTCTTTTCCAGTTCGTTTTGCATTTCAGAATTCATCTTTTTGTACTTCAAAAATAATTTAGAAAATCGTTTGATTTTAACACCTTAGAATTCATTCGTCTAGATCATACTTCTGAGCTAAGGCTTTTATTTCTCTTAATTCCTGACGAATTTCTCTTAACATGACCTCTACAGCTCTCAATCTTGAAGATACAGTATAATTCTTTATATCAAATCCGAGGAAAAAGCCTACTGGTTTCTTCAGTAAGTCACTTAGCTTGATTATTTTGTCTATTGGAGGAACTATACGATCAGATTCATATCCTGAGATTGTCTTATCCGACACACCCAAGGCAACGCCGACTTGAAGCTGCGACATTTTTGACTCTTCGCGGGCTATTTTTATTTTATTACCTAAAGTATTTTTCATTGTTGTGTTGATCATAAATAATTAAAAATATTTTTCTTTCAATTTATAAATTAGATCCCAATTATAACCCTTTCTCTGCATATACTGTATGAATTTTTGTTCTTTTTCCCTATTGCCAACTTTCTTTATGCTCAATTCTTTGATCTTTTTATCTGCGACAGTTTCTGCGTTTCGAAATTCCTTATCTGAATCCAGATATTCTTTTAGAGCAATATTAATTATTTCTCGCTCAACTCCCTTTTTTAATAGCTCGTTTGCCAACTCCATTCGGCTTCTTGCGCGGAAAGTATTTCTATTATCAATCCACCATTTACAAAATTCATGATCATCAATGTATTTTTTTCTTATTAGATGTGTCACAACGACATCAACAAGTCCAGTTCCTCTTTCCTTTTTAGATAAGTACTGCCTAATCTCCTCCTCTGACCTGGGCCTGAGTGATATTTTCTGTATAGCAAGATTTTTCAATTTGTTGATTATACTTTTATCTTCTAATTCCTTGATTTGATCTTGATTTAAAGCTTTCCCCTTGACTAAACCGTATTGTAGCACAAACGATTTATCAACAGTTTTAAAAAACTGATCATCGATGTATATATCGACCAGATCCTCGTGTTTATTTTGCTGTAATTTGGTTATAACCATAAGAGCATATCTATCAATAGAGTTTGATTATACATAAAGTATACTTTTTCGTCTATATTTTACCCTTAAAATTGCTTGCTATCTTCTATAATTATATATAACATTGAATTGCACTTTAACTATATCTGTAATGTCTTTTAAGAAGGGAATTGTATTATTCATACTTTCGTTCTGGTTCACCTGTTTTGTATATGGTTACTCTCTTGGTCATAGATCATCTCCGGCGGTCACGCAGCAAACAGTTACACAAAATCAGCAAACTGATATAGCTCCTGTCATACAGCAAATAACGCCAAATAGCTTGGAGGTAATGTCTATAGAGACCTATGCCACTCAAAGTGCTAATACACTAATGATTTCACCCAGGCAGAGCTACAATACTTGCAATATCTATGATAATAGCCAAAATCTTACAGTAGACAACCCTGATGATTTTCTGGCCTTTGTAAATAAGCAGCACAAACTTAGTTTGGATTATACACCATCGGATCTCGTCTACCTTGCTGATTATGGCGTAAAAGTGACAGGTAACATATATCTTAGACAGGAAGCCGCAGATCATTTTAAAAATATGTATAACGACTTAATGAATGCTGGTTTTAAAGTTGAAGTGAGCTCAGGCTGGAGATCTGCGAGTTATCAGCAAAAGGTGCTGGATCAATGGGCTAAAATGGTTGGTCAAAATCAGGCTAATAATTATGCCGCATTACCTGGCTATAGCGAACATCAATTGGGAACAGCTGTTGACTTATTAACTTCGGAAAATGGTTATTCAGTCACTCCGAATTACTTTAACACAAGGACTTTCAGGTGGCTTTCTGATAATGCATATAAGTATGGATTTGTGCTCTCTTATCCACAAGGTATGGAAAGCATAACGGGTTATAACGCAGAAGGTTGGCACTATAGATATGTTGGAATCAATACCGCAACCG
>Ga0182027_10004191_pt1 | contig 22478 bp, 25 predicted proteins | sample 712E1DmetaG_FD_121300 | JGI IMG/M metagenome (GOLD analysis project Ga0182027, IMG submission 121300) | Permafrost microbial communities from Stordalen Mire, Sweden - 712E1D metaG (Illumina Assembly) | ecosystem: Environmental > Terrestrial > Soil > Wetlands > Permafrost | place: Sweden... | reverse complement strand
CTGTTCGCGTTCAAGGACGCATTCTGGTATCCGTAAGGTTTCTGGCTAGTTTCCCGAATACGAGATCTATGTCTCAAAATATTGTCAGCCTTCACTGCCCATACTCAATAAGAGTATCTGAGGATTCATTAAGTTTTTCATCCTTCGGGTATGAGGCAGCGCCTCATGTGGGTTTCCCATGAAACCTTCATGCCTGGTTAGGCACCCATGGGGCATGAAAATGGGTCATGGCATGAAGGCGTTATCAAAGACATGAATCGCAGAGAGGAGAGGTTGCATCGATATGCGTGAGGCCCATTTTCATATCAAAGAGATGTCAAAAGATATCGCTTTCATTTTTCGGGCATGAGCCTCCGTCCTGATCTTTAGGCTCATGTGGGTTTTATAAATATGCTTTCGACCTCGTAAGGTATGATGTTGCGCTCTGGATTGTGGGCCGCAATTTGGTTCTAGCCGATGCTGCTTTTTCGATAGCTGGCAATTGTCGATAATTAATTCCATAGTCTGTGGAATAGGGAGTTTGCCAGAAGCGAAAATAGGGCTTGTTAAGTGGATGGCAAAAAGAGAGATGGATTCTTGCCGGTTACACATAGTCATCAAGTGCCCCATCAAGTGCCAAATTGGTAGTGTAGCAACCGAAAATATGACAACATAGCTACACTAATGTTTGCCGTCTCAGTCTCCATGCTCGAGGTCCCATGCCTCCCATTATTATTATATAGGTGCTGCTAATAAATCTGTTCCGGTGTCTTCTACTCCTCCGCTACTTTTAAAATATAATACGCACCAGCTTCGTCAGCCTTTATTATCATATCAGGTTCATTTAGATCTTTTTGTGTCAGTTTTAATCTTGTTAAAACGGCATCTGAATTCATCCTTTTATTATTATAATGACTAATTGAAAAATAATGTTCATGTAATAATATTGATTTATCGGTAAAAAGTGCTAGATCTCCTGAATTAACAAGTGAAGTCCATGCTTCATTCGGAATTGGGGGGAGATCCCCCGCGACTGCATTTTCTATAATCGTGATTGAAGTATCTATTTCACTCAATATTAAATTCTTAAAAAACGATTTCCGTTCACTGTTTAGGGTTCTTCTTCGCCATTCTGTTACCGCGAATCCAGCAAACACGCCCATAAACGCACCGAATAGTGGTCCTAAGATTGTATTTATAAAAGGCTGTGCCGCCTGGTTTACTATCGTCAGATTGAGAAACATAAGAAATTAAGATATTAATTATTTTATATTTCACTATTGGAGTTTCTTCCGCAATTCCTCGTTAATGGCAATTAGAAAACCATTGAGTTTTGCATCAGTGAGCTTCACTATGAGGTCGGAATCGGCTTTAGTATAATGGAGTTCCGTCTCCCATCCACCTCCTAATACTTGATGTAAATTAATTTTGTTGCCAGCAGTTTTTACTAGGTAAAGTCCTCGGTTTGCTTCAGTCCTTTCTATTGGGTAAATGACTGAAAAGGGCATTTTTTGGGTAAGTGCTTCTTCTAATGTATTTAATTTTGCTTTAATGGATTCAGCTTCAGCATCTTTTTGTGTTTTGGCGGCAGCAATTCGTACCGTTTCTGACTCGTACTCTTCTTCGTACTTTGTGCCCAACCTTTTCATCTTCCGCAACTCTCCCACAATGGGTTCAGAATCATCTATGTATTCTCTGAACCCTGGAAGCCTATCCAGAACCTTATTCCACATTTGAAGAGACATGCCGATAATCCCTACCAAAATACCGTCGTCTAATACGTGCGCTGTTTGGATTTTTCCATCGCTGAAATGTGCGAGTTTTATATGATCGTTGTCCTTTATTAGACGTATCTCTCCCCCGAATGGGGCCTTTTCCATCACAACAGTATCTGTTAGCTGTTTGGGATTCGCAGGCATGTTTTTCTCAAGCTCTTTTGCCTTTGCGATAACAGCTTTCATTAAAGTTATACCTGGATTTTCGGATGGCATAACGTATGATTGTATATGCGCTATATAAATAATCGATGAAATGCAGATCCAATGTATCAAAATTTTTAAAATGTTACATGAAATCTAAAGGTTTTGACTTGGTAAAATAAAATTCAATGCTATTGGAATTCGAAAAAGCTCTTTTGGTAACTGAGTTATTCCATACTTTATGAGAATACACTAAATCGCCCGCCCACACACCCCATGAGTGAGATAGAAAGTATCTCCAAAGAGCTTTTGCTTTTGCTGATAACGGTTTTGTGCATAGCGGTATTGAACCAATAAAGTGAGTTAATTCTAAAAAAAATTAAATTAGTGAAAGTATTGTTCTGTTGGTAAAATGAATTGAACTAAAAATGAGATTTTATTTATAAAATTGAAAATCTGATAATTGCTTGATTTCACTTAATCCAGTCAGGTCGAGGCGCTTGCAAGGATCGATATTTTCCCTTAACATGCCCAAAATCATCTTGAATGCTTTTAGGGATAGTTTCAAACAATCCACTGTATCCACCTAGACTTATAAAAAAATCAAGTAAATTACTTGAATCTATAAATTTATCCAACATTTCATTATTGTCTTTTATTTTCACGTCCACTGAGAATGCTCTTAGAAGATTCAGTAAATGAAGAATCAGTGATTCATGAACAAAATTTTTAGCTATCTTTCTTTTCATAATCTGATTTTGATCTTGAATTATACTCACAGATTCATCTGGAATAACCTTTTTCATCAATGCTTCTGTATAATTCTTCAAAGCTATTGTTATACTTCTTAGTTCTTCTATTTGCGATTCTATTGTTTTTATTTTTGATTCAGTATTTTTATAAATCAGATAGTTGGTGAATAAACCGGCCCATTGTTCTGTTAACCAAGATTCTATATCCTCAAATTTTTCGAAATCTTTGATATAATTACCTAATTTTTGTGATAATATTTCATCCAAAAGCTTGAATATATTAATATTATCTACATGTGAATATTTTATTGATTCATTTTCGCGGTTCCTCTTATATGTTTGATATTCCGAATATACTCCTTTATCAACGAATATAAAAATAGGCATACCGTTCTTTCTTGCTTTTTCGTATTCAGCTCTTGTTATAGAGTTATAACGTTCATACATTTTATCTTGATCGATACCATCATCTGACGATTCAGTTGAACTAGATGTTCGGCTACCATATCTACCACCAATGATCAATATTTGCATATGACAGTTATCTATTTCTCGATATGCTGATTCATCAAGTGGTTTATCATGCTCATATGCAATATCTCCACTTTCAAATAATACAGGATCATAACCCATTCTCGATATAAATTGCTCTAGGTTATTTCGTATATATTTCAAGTCATAATACGTTGAGCTTACAAATACTCGCGGCTTTGGCATTCTTAACCCCTCATTTATCAACAATGTTTTGTCATAACATGTAAATAAACCATTGTAACCGGTATCTCTAATTTCAGACTACTTCAAATGACTCTATACCTATTAATAGCAGGAAGATAAAGGATGCTCTAATAGAAATTAAAAAATGGGTTTGATTTAGTGCTACTAACACTAAATCAGATTAGGAAGAATGCCTTATGATAGACGTAGTTGATACTAGAATAAAAGCCTTTGGGAAAACACCAAAAGCCGGTTTTGTATCGTCTTCAGAACAGCTTATCACTTTGACTATTGGTCAACTGCAAGAGCTAGTTATTCAAGCCGTTGAGAAGGCTATCCAGCCCTTGCAGGATCAACTTTCAGATACCCGGGCCATAGTAGACAACCAAGCCGAGAAGATAACCACCTTGGAAGCTACAGTAAACACCCTGGGTGATAACCAGTTTATCCAGCTCCGACTAATAGGACAGCTCCGAGAAGCTACCAAGAAAGAAGCTCAACCTTTGCAGAGGGACCGGGGCGATATACTCCGGGCGCTAATCGCGGCCAACGGCGGTAAGATGCTTGCGAAAGATGCACGGCAAAAGATGAGATTAAGCCGTTCTGTATTTTCTCAGTTAACCGCTACTATGAAGGATGATATTGAAGTTAAGCCATTTAATCTCAGGAAGAATCAAAAGGTGATTATCCTCAAATCTTGTTTAGCTAAACAATAAACAAGATTGAAGGGTTTGCGTTATCCTTCAAAATTTAGTACAACCCGGTGAAAAAACACTAGGTTGATAGATAGTGTTTAGTTTGAGATAGAGATATATATAAAGTAATATATTATATAAAGTAAAGATAAGGAGATAAACGAAAAGTTGTTTATTGTTTATTTAAACAAGATTTTAGCGTATTAACATATACCACTTTATCATTCATTCTCTACTTGTTTGGTATTATCCCTTTCAGCTTTTTGTTGTTTGAATTGCTCTAAAAATTGTTTATTCTCTTCATCAATATCCTCTTTTGTATATCTGATTACTTTTAATTTAGTAAATCCTGTAGAAATATGATTAATGTCCTTCTGGATTTGTTCTATATCGTCTGCAATTCTATATAGCGGTGGTTCACCAGATGATAATCCGCATTGTTGCGAAAAATCTATTAAATATGTATTACTATATGGTTCATGGATATTGCTTTCATACGTTATTTCTATTTCGAAAGCCTTCTTTAGTTTTTCTTCATCATTTTCTGTTATATTTGTTAAGAGAATTTTAAACTCTTGATTAGGAGCAAAATATGGTAAACCGTTCTTTATAAATCCTATGTCAGATAATTTACCACTTAGAAACCTATCTTCAAAATCTGGGTTTATTTCAAATTTTACGTTATAAGCCGGGCCTAATCCTATATTTTTTATAATTAAATCTATCAAATTTATACTTTCTTCCTCTGATTGAATAGTTACAGAAATGTTTGGCGCGGTTTGAGCTTTTCTCATCATTTCTGTTTCTTTGCTTATACTCCGGGTTAAAAGAACATATACAAATGTTATAATAGTTAGAAACACGGTAGATATTGCGGTAACCGCACCACTATTTAAGTTAAGAAATTCTAATATACCCATTTCATTCCCTCCTTATTTTCAGAACTTCCAGCAAACCTTTTTTCTTAATCTCTTCTTATGATGGTGATAGATATAGTTGCCTGATTTAGGGATAGGTGCGATTATCCTATATCCCTGATAATCATTGATTTGAGATTGATTTATCAAAAATAGTTTAGTTAAATTTTAACTACTTTTTAGTTGGTTCTTGTTTTAAATCTCTTCCCAACGAAAACCTGATCGATTGGGATTAATAACTAGTTTATCCTCAATTATATTACCAAATAGTTCTATTCTTATATTATCTATATGACTCGTTCTTTCATCTTTTTTAATGGTAATGCCATTCTCAAAACTAACTCCAAAAACTAGATCAACTTCAAGAGGAACCACATTTTTATTAAGTTTATATTCTTTCAGTTTTATACTCCAATCTTCTTTTTGCAGGTTTATCGGTTGTCCTAATTTCTCGTAATGCAAAACATTTTGTAATAAGCCTTTTTCTTGAATTAAATTTTTTATATCGTTAATATTAAGAAGACTATTTATCCAATCAAGATGACCTCGTTTTTTTAATGCTTCTATTTCTTCATCTAATTTTGATAAATGATTATTTACATCGTTTTTGTTGCTTTTCATTTCAATTTTTGATTCCATCGTTTGAATTTTTAATTCTATAAGTTGAATCTCTTCTGATGTATTATATTTCTCCTCAAGTGATTCAAATTTAGCTTCAATTACTTGTTTAATTCCTCTAAATTCGCCTACTTGTTGTCCATTTTTATATAAAACTGTAGCTAAAGTAACAACTAAAGTTATGATTAAAGCGCTTGCGGCAATTATTACACCTAAAGCTTGATAATTCAAATCATTGGTAGTTGTTCCTGTTAAATTAGCAGCAACAATCATACCCGTTAGATTTTGAACCATATCATTACCTCTTCTTGTGATGGTGTAATTTTCTAATTTTATGAAAATCTTATACGAATATCTCGATTATAACTTTAGCTTTTGTGGCACCGTTATTTATGCATATATCATTTAGCATCTCTTTTACATGATTTCCATCAAGAAGATGCTCAATTTCCTTTAGCATTTTTACATATGCTTGTTCATTATCTGTTTCGATACTAACTTTGTATGGAATACTCGCAGGTAATATATCTGTCATAATATCTTGAAACCATCTTTTAGCATTTAAACTTATCTCTAGTTGTTCTCATTTCCAGAACCGCCACCAACCCCTTTTCTTGATCTCTTCATCGCCGGGTTTTCAATATAGGGAGTTTAGAGAAAATTAGTTTATGGTTTACGTAAACTAATTTTCCCGCGGCTATTGCTCCTATTTCCAATAAAATTAGGGCAACGGTAATTTGAATATCATGGCTTTCATCGGGATTAATCTAGGTTCAGCGATATAATTATTGCCCTTTCATCTTTTTCCCTTGAATTATGATTTGCTAGAGCTTTACGCATCGTTGCAATAAGCGTACCACAATTTGCCGCTTCTCCCACAGAAAACCCATCAAAAACAATTTGACCTTTTAAGGTATTCACAATAAAGAACGTAGAGATACTAAGAAATGATTTTTTCACAGTGGCATTATTGATAGATGTTACCTCGCTTAATGGAGCTTCAATATACTTTTTATCCATGTTTTTAACAAATTTTTTATCGGTTACTGCATAGAAATTCTCTTTACCTTTTAATTTGTAAACAAAATATATAAACTCGTCTGGTTGAATCCGGTCGTTCATCCAAGGAGCCATATATTTATTTATTTGATTATTTCTCTCAAATTTTAGTTTGTTTTGCCGCTCTTTGAGCATATCAATGTCTTTTGTTAATACTGTTTGGCATTTTGAACAAAACAAACTCGAAACATTATTTGTTGAACCGCATTTTGGACATGTACTTATTTCAGGCATTATATAACCCTCCAAATTCTATATCTTTTCCAACGGCGTGTTTAGTCAACTCGCTTGAATGTATTGAGTATATCCATAAACTCACCTTTCGTCAAGGATGACTTCTTAGGCTTCATGATCACTACGTACCCATCTGAAGAATAGTCAATATATCCTTTGATATGCGTACCTGTTGAAGTTATCGTGTATTGTGCACCATCTTTGGAATATCCGTAATCAGTTGGTAGTTCTTCCATAGCCATCATGTGGACTACATCAGTTCCCTTCTTCAGGGTGGCCGTAACTTCATCTTGTCCGTCGAAAGTATAATTTCCAAAAACAGAATGTGATAGCACCTTACTTGATGCAGAATTTTCATTTGAGGTTGATGAAGTTGTGCTTGTATTTTCGGTATTACTTGGAAGAATAGCACTCAATATCATTAGAAAAACAAAAATATATACAACATACCCAACTATTTTTACACCTTTGTTGCTGCTATTTATTAGCGGCAATTTCTTCATTATATCCGAAATGCTCACTTGATTTTCCCTCCTACTAGGTCATAGGGTGTTTTACTATACGAAAAAGGTTTGCATTAAAATTCATTTCCAGAATTTCTATCATTTTTTTTTCGTTACCTCTTCTTGTAATGGTGGTTTTAGTGGACAAGTCTTACTAGAGCAAAACAATCTGCAATCCCTACAATATTGAGGATTTTTTAATAAATTTTCTAAATAGTTTAGTAAATCATCTATTTTAGAATCAAGGTTATCAATTTTAGATCGTAGAGCTGGATCCTTTGAGCTCGCCCAATCATCCAAGCTATTCATTATTCTCTTAACCCATTTTTCTCTATCCAAGTTGGATTCTATCAAACCTGGGTTTGTGTTTATTTCATTTCTGATGGGTCCGATGGCTTCAATATCTTCTTTCTCAAGTTTACCAAATTCTTCGTCCGCGTTTTTAATAATTTTAATTAATTCTTCCACTCTTTCATTTGGAAATAGTATTTTAATACTTCCTATTGTTACCCAAAATCGTTCCTCATTTTTAGCTGTTTCTTGTTGTAGTTCTTCATATCTTTGTTTTTGTCGTAAACCTTCTTTTAACTCAAGAGATTTTCTAAGTGATGAATCAATTTTTTCATTAACATATTGTTGTGCTATTTCCATTTCCTTCGGCATATTTGATTTGCGGAGTGCGTAGATACTGTCATAATCAATATAACGAGTAGATATGGTTTTTGCAGAAGCACTTAAGTTTAAAGATTGGAAAAAGGCGCTATAATAGGATGCTTTTGATTGTAACATTGTAAGTTTGCGACCTCGTAGGTTACTAACAGCTCGTATTTGGTTATCTCTTTTGTGCTTTTTATTATTTAGGTAATCTCTATATAATGTAAATCCACCACCTAAAATTGCTCCTCCAATCAAACCTATGATACCGGAATACCAAGGTTGAATTAAAGTTACATTTGCTCCAATAATACCCGTCAGATTTATTAGATTTGAATCCATTTAATCACTTCCAGAACTTCCACCATCCCTTTTTTCGTAAGCTAATTTTGCAATTTTGATAAGATTGCTTCTATTGATGGTATCATGTTCCTTGTGTATATCCTGACGGTTTTATTTTCCCGGTGAGTGTTTTGCGCTTTAACTCCAACGGCTGATAAGATCCTTCCTAAACCCGTTGTAGTTAATCCGAGGTTATCCGAAATTTGGTTTACCGTTGGCTCATTTCCCTTTTTCAAATCTTCTAGTATAGCCATTAAAGCCGGTTTTGTTAGTTCCATATCTAGTGAAATTGACCGGGTGGTAGCGGGCGCGCTTCGGACTTCCATCTTTTCCATTAATGGTTTATTCGTCGCGATTGCCATATCTTCCAAAATATCCATCTTTGGAGTTTTTGGAGCTATTGGTTTATCTTGCAGTAATGCCTGAGTTTGCGCGGAGGCTCCGCGAAGGATAAGCGTTTCAAGAGCATCCTTTTGATTTTGCCCGGTTAATGCGCTTTCTATCTTCAGGATTTTAAGAGCCTTTTCCGTTATTTCCACTCTTGGAGCAGTTGCCATAACTGGAAGATATGGAAGTATTAAGTTAAAAATGCTTTGAGATAACCTAAATTTTCAATTTTAAATGGTTTTAATGGGCGGATAACATTTTAGTATCAATTCTCCCAAAAGTGTAGATGAAAAAAGTGCCGTGAAATAAATAATAACGATCTCCATAAAAGTTAAAAAATTAAAAGTACCTAGTGGTGCCTGTATATTCATCAATAGATTATATGAAAAATAAATAAACCCTAAGATAATCGTGGTGCAAATAAAGGCGTAAAACAAGGATAAAACACGTTCCCTGTGGAGATCGATGAGATCATTTTCTTCTGTTTTATCATAGAAATTACATATATTTGGTTTAGTGTATTGGTTAGGGTTTGCGAGTATTCTTAAAACTAAAAGAGTGGCTAATGTTATCAATAACGAAAGTATGCTAGCATCGTTTATATCAATGCCTGAAACTGTGGTTCGAATAAGATAAAAATATGAAAAAGCAAAAGGATATGTTAAAGCAAAGTTGCACCAATAAATTGCTATAATTTTATCTGTAAGGCTTTCTCCTTTTGGATTTGTTGGTGATTTCAGTTTGTGGTACATTCCAACGAGAGAAATTTTATCAGAAACAAATGTGAGCGACATATATAAAAGTACTAACCATGCAATAAATATTATAAAAAGGTTTAGGAGCAATTCGGTGCCTTCTTAAATGCATGGGATTTGATGAAGCCTAATGTGTATAAGATAATCATGCAGGCAAATCCCACGAATACGGCATCGTTGAATAGGGAATAGACACTTATTGACCCTAAAATGACTTGAGCAATGCTAAATGCGATATATACAATGCCTGAAATACCACCATCTATCGGCATAATATCATCATCTACCGTTGTCGTTTGTTTTTTGTTGTTTCCCTTGTTTGTTGTGCTTGTTTCATTACTAAGATGCTAGCTATCTAGCTAACTATCTAGCTATCTATCATAGTTTGGTTCATTTAGTATTTATCATTTTCTGTATTTTCAAGAAAACAACTGATTTTTCGTTGTTTTCATCGTATTTCAATCGAAAAACTGATTTTCGTTCACCAATGACATGATTTTGACTCACAATAAAGATCTTCATTTAGAGATGGTGATATTGTACGTTATGGTGTAGGTTACATCATAGATAATGGGCCCTTGTGCTATTTGGAATTTATGTCTTTTTGTAATTGGATATTTTGGAGGTAAAACCCTTGTGTTATAGGGCAAAAAATCCATAATATTTTTAGATCCGCAAATAATAAGATTATAGCAATACAAAAATGGCGAAGTTTGGATCGTTTTAAGGAAAAATTAATAAACTTATAAAATGATGATACTAATAGTTGCTTCGCCAAAGGCAAAGTAAGGAGAAGATATTGATGTTTTTGGAGGTAAAAATCCATCAGGTTGCGCCAAATAAAGAAATGCTGATAATTATTACCTTCGGAGGAGCAAAACAAAGAGACAAAAGCGCCATATACTAGCGAAATCTGTTCCTGTCGGTAAAGGAGATTGATTATGTGCATCACAATCATTCATAATAACCAATCACCAAAGCATAACAACATAACCCCTAAAATCGACTGCTAAACGGAAGAAGGAGAAAAGGTACTTTCATTCTATGCCCTCAGTGGCGTAGTACTTATTACCGGTACTAAACCGTTATCGGTGAAATAACCAACGATTTTTAGTTTTGATAGTGATGTATGCACTCTTCTATAAGGGTTTGCTATTACTGATATTTTTGCGGTGTTTTGCTGATGTACTGTATTTAGTACATACTTGCAGAAAGTACAACCTGGTAGAAAGTATAAAAGGAGATGGTAAAAAATGGTTAAACGTTTAGAATGCAAAAATCAATGAGACGACATGCTCCAGTGTAAGGGATGTAAAAAGGATAAAATCAGAAAGGATATAGAATCAAAATCTGAGCCTGAGCCTGAAGTAAGTATCAAGGGTTGTCCGTATCTGCCGCAAATATGCAGTAAGGGTTGTCTGGCATATATGAAACCCGGTAGAGGTATTAAGTACCCTTGTGCAAGGTTAAATGCTGCTATTGGCTTAATAGAGGCCATAGACATTAAATCAGACTTCTATGGGCGGGGATTAATTGACAAAGAAGAGTAAAAACCGGGCCGATATTTGGCGTCAACCTTTCCGAGATGAAGCCGCTAGACTTGCAGAGAACAAAGAAGCCTTCAAGGATGCATTACTCAGGATAAGACCGCTATGAGAACTAGAGGTATGGGCCGAGCAATCCATCAAACCCGGCCATATCGAAATGCATGAATCGACAACGTAAGATAGATTTCAAGATATATAAATGTTGGGGATGCAAAAATTGATGAAGTTGATGATTAGGTTTCTCGGTGTTGGTATCTTAAAGATACCAAGTTTACAGATATGGGTATCCTTTATATACTGACAAGGTTATATACTATTCAAACACGAGATTATCTAATGGTGAAAAATCAAATGGAAAAATAAAATCTGGTATAGAAGAAAGTCGAAGAAGTTTGGGTAAGGTTTTACCAGAACCTTACCCGGTACTAAAGGCTTGTTTGGAGCTAATACTATGAACAAAATACAAGATATAGAAGCCTGTAATGGCTTAAATAACTTCCGGTTGAACAACGGAAGGGTTGAGATTAGGAACTTTAGCACCGTCGAAGATAAGGACGGTGTTTGAAATGACAGAATGCGCCGCGAGAGTTAATAATTGCAGCATTCCAACGTTTACATTTCCTAGCGTAAGGTCTAGGAATTATCCGAGTAACTTATTGAATAAGACTGATGATGGTATAGTAGTATGCATTTTTACGGATAAATGCGCCAAATATATAGAGGAAACACTTCATATAAAGACCATTGATAAAGAAATGTATTTCTATGAAGGTGGTGTTTATAGAAGCGGAGGCGAAGATAAGATAAGAACATATATATCAAGGATGTTCTTTGATGAGTACGATATAGACGGCGAAAGTATTTCAACCCGAAAAGCACAAAACGAAATAATATATAAATTACAAGCATTAACAAGGGTGAAATTAGAGGATTTTGATAAAGAAATAGATATTATTAACTTAAAGAACGGATTCTTTAATTTCAGAACTAAAGAGTTTATAGCGCATTCTCCAAGTAATCAGTATATCAGCATGATTCAACACCCTATAGAGTATGATCCTGAAGCTACTTGTCCAAACATTGACCTAATAATTGAGAGATTAACACCAAACAAGGAACATCAGAAAGCTCTTAAAGAGTGGGCGGCTTATTGTTTCTATAGAAGTTATCTTTTAAAGAAAGCATTAGTAGCTTATGGGCCAACGGGTACGGGTAAAAGTATTTTTACTGAATTACTTGATAATCTACTAGGTAAAGATAATAGTAATTATCTCTCTCTTAGTAGGCTTAATACCGGTAGATTTGATCTATCTGGATTAAAGGGTATATGCCGGAATCAATGCGGTGAAACACCGGCAACGGAAGTGCAAGCTTTCCCTAATTTCAAGGGATTAACTGGTAGAGATGAAATAAACTGCGATGTAAAACACGGCAAACCTATTAAGTTTTACAGTTTTGCTAAACTTGAAATGATGCTAAATGAGATGTTCAAGACAAAGGATAAGACTGATGCATTTTACGATAGACTATTGATCATTATGTTCTTGCATAAATTCACGGATGAGGAAAAACGCCGCGATGCTGAATTAATGGATTTTGTTAAAGATCCAAAAGAACTATCAGGCTTCTTTAATAAGTGCATCGCATTATTACCGGCGCTACTTGATAGAAAGGCATTTAGTTATAATCCATCAGCTTATGCAATTGAAGCATTATTTAATCAACTATCAGAACCTATAAGTGAGTTTGTTGATAAATTCGTAGTTCAAGACCAAGATGGTGAGTGCGTAGGTAAAGACCAATTATATACAGCATTTGAGTTATTTTCTGAGCTAAATAAAACTAAAGCCGATAAAAAGGAATTTACCAAGTTTATTAAAGCGTTGGACTGTATAAAATCTTATCGTGGCCCGCGACGAAATAAACGATATGGTGATAGGCTTGAAATTGCATGGCCGGATATATCTTTTAATGAAGAAGCATGGAACGAATACGGAAAGACCTTTAAAGGGTGAAATCTATTACCTTTAATCATTATAGTTTTATCGATGTTACCCGTTTTGTTACAGATTTTAAAAAATGCGTCGCTTGTATATGGTTACATCTTTTTGGGGCAAAATGCGATTTTTCGCTATGCAGTACCATGTTACAAAAATAGTGAAATTTTGGCACAACTACCCTGTACATAGGAAGAGCATATTATGATACTATATGAGAATACTATATGAGAATACAATCCAATATACATACTAATTTCAATTTAGATAAGAAAAATGTAACAATTAAAGAAAAAAGGTTTGTCGATATTTTATTTTTTGTTACATATTTTGTTACACTCGTTACCAAACTAAAAATAATGGTTTGCTTGTTATCGAGTTACACAAATAAAGCTAAGTAACAAACCGGAATTTAGGTACCTAAGAATCATAAACTTCATAATTCCGGAATGCAAGAATAGAGAAGAAGAAAGCTTACGGCGAAATGCTTTCTGTTTTCTTCTTCAATGACTTTTATTAAATTCCAATTGTTGAAGGTCAAACCAATATCTCCTAAATTATCTATTTTTGAGAATTTTAATAAGTACTTCAGAATGGACTTATGGAAGTTATGGTTTTGGGCTTCAAACCTGTTCATATACTAATTATTATAATTAGTACTCTATAATATATGAATGAGTTTGCGAACGTTGGCCGGGTGGTAATATGGCCCGGTTGAATCCCAACGGTGCCGGGGTGCCGGGCTCACCACAAGCCCAAGGTAAGACTTTCCCCGGTGAGACGGGTAATTATGAGGGCCGGGTATATGGCCCGGTTTGAAGGGCTGAAGCGTTGCCACGGCCAAATATTCAATAGTCGCATGTTTCAACTATATCCGCCGCCGTGTTTGCGATAGGCTCGCGCCAAGATTGGATAGGATTCTTCTTTAACGCTGTTGTAACGCTTGTAGTTAATGCGTTGATCGCTTCATCAATATCAGGCCGAAGCATATCATATTCTTCTTCTAATCGTTCTTCAAGCTCACCATCTTCTAGTATTCTATCGATTAGGGTTTGCCTCAATTTCGTGTGAGTTTGATCCTTTAACTCATCTACCATAACATCAGCGGGCGCGATTAGTTTACCTTGACCATGCTCTAACATCTTAGCATCTAACCAATCTATGAATTGAAGCGTAGACATTGCATTTAACTCTATACGATGAGTTTGAAACCACTTTTCGCATGTAGGATCATAGATTTTAGCATAATCAGCAACAGGTTTACGGTCTTTGGGTTTTGGTAAAGTTTCAATACCTAAACCCAGTGCTATTCCTTCCCACGAATCCAAACCTAGATTTATTACATCGGCTATCCGAGCACCTCTAGATCTAGTCTCTCCTTTCAATGCTTGATAGATTATTGTACCAGCTGCATCAGCATCATGAACACAGAAGAACAATAATTTTTCATCACTTTCGCCAAGTAGGTCTAATAAGTCTTTGGCGGCTCTTGTGGCCTGACCTTTTGAAGTTAATAAAGCACAATCGTGTTTTTCAGGCCAATGCTCATCTATTAAGACTGGAAATAAACCTTCCTTCTCAATATATAGTACTTTGTTGAACGTCCACTCGGGCGGCTTGTAGCTTTCAACCATCCGTGTTCCTAATGGAATCTGCATATGCAAATGTGGATGATACAGAGTACCGCGATCATCTCGATACATACCGGGGATGTCTTCACCGGTCTCTTTTTCATAATCAGCAATAACCGATGCAAAATAAGTACTTGTTAACTCTGTATTTTTTTCTTTTAGTTCTTCATTTACATATGGTCTTATCACATAGAAAAGCTGTCTTATACTAAACGAATGTCCATTACCAGCTTTCTTTATTCCTTCAGGTATATTTTCAAGAATAATTTCTTTTTGTGAGCGGTTGTGATTCTTAGGAGTATTGTTTTTAGCCTTATTTGTGGATTTTTGTATAGCAATAGTAATCCCCGGTTTAAAATAACTAAGGTCCGGTGATTTACCTGTATTAGTTTTAGGCATAAATGGAGTAATAATGTTTAAGAGTACATTAACGGGTTTACGTCCTATATCAATCCAATAAAAAATACTCCCTTCGGGTAAATTACAACCTGATAACCAAAGAGTTGTTCTTGAATGTCTTGCTGATACTTCGCCGGTTATGGGTGTTCTGTTGATATTTATGGAGATTTCCGCTTCATCGCTAAATTTACTCCATGCTTCAATTATATAAGGGATTGTAATTTGTTCACCATCAGATTTAAGCTCAAACGTCTTTTCTATTTTTACATAATTTGATCTATCTTTTAAATTACCGATACGTCCTAATCTCTCGGGTATTACTTCTTTACTCGCCGTTTGCATTCTACTTAGTAAGGTTTTTGCATCCTCTAATGTTATATCCGTTGCTTGTTTGCTTTTAAAACCATTTGTTATGAATCCTACGTTGTCGCTACTACTACATCCTTCAAAATCTTTAACTAAATCACGGAGAGATTTATTTTTTGCAGCACGGCATAATACATAAAAATCGCTTGAAGTATACCAATGTGGCGATGTTTTGCCCCGGTAGTATTGTTGCTGTTCACCTGATGATAGTTCTAAGGCCATATCCGCCCACTGAAGATCAACCGGGCCTGCATCGGGTCCGAGATGGACTTCTATCGATGTACCATTGCTGTCTTGATGTCCTATGATATCTTTGCGTGTTGTACCATCAGCGAGAGGTGTAAGCTTCATGATTTGGCCGCCAGTCGTTATTTTTAGACTACCACCTGTAGCAAACACCGCGCCGGTTACTACCCTAAGACCGTTGCCTAATGCGCCGCAAGTGGGTAACCTTTTGAGCTTGGTAGACTTCAGCGAGCGGCTAATAGAGAATAGATCCGCTACAGTCTCAGGATCAAAACCCTTCCCGTTATCTTTGATAATGAAACCATCATCACCTATTGGATCTATCTGACACGGTTCTGTGGTATCCGCTTCCTGATTTGCGTCTAAAGCGTTATCCATCAACTCCTTCGCTACTAGGGCGAATATCTTATCCCTTGAAACACCGGCGTTAGTGGTTAATCCTTCGATGGTGTAGTATAATTCCCAGTCCTCTTGTTCAAACATTAAAAATCACCTATTTTGTCAGCTTGTCATCTTGATCAAACGCTGTAGTGAAATACCAAATTTTACTTATCGCTATGCAGTGACTCATTTTTTCATCGCTTCCTTAACCAAGTCCTCAATGTAACGGCTCGCTGATTTGGTGTTGCCGTACTTCTCCATCGCCGCCAACCGTAGCGCCTTAGCTACATCAGCGTCAAGGCTTAACATAACCTGAACTTTTACCATATACTCCTATACTCATAGATTCATATATAAAGATATTGGTTGAAATAAAAAAAAGTTTAAACCGTTATGCCTTTACTCCGGCTCTTTTTTCATCTGGCATTAGGTCAAATGGCTTGAATCCTCCCCTTTGAATCAATGGCTCGTTATCTCGGACTATCTTCTCTTCATACGCAAGCCTCAGAACTACCATATGCTTACATGGCCGGGCCGGGTTGAAGGTGCGGGCTTTGCAGCTACACTCAGATAACGAGCTTGTGTAATAACAATCTCCTTTTTGGCTCTTGGTTAGCCTTACATTACCCTTTAGCTCTATGAATACCGGCAACGGGTCAACCGGGCGCTTCAGATAAACAAGCAATTCCCGTACACTATCTAGGGTCTGGGTTGTCGGTTTTTCCGGGTTTAAATCCATCTTGGATGTCATTGTTTGAATCACCAATACCCTAGTTTATTATTATACTATTTAAACCTTTGTTACTCATTAACCCAGATATTAATGAAACTGTGGATATTGATCAAACCAAAGCTTTAAGAACTAAGAACGGCAAAAGGTGGTTTATGGAGCAAACTACAATTAAAGTATCAAAGGATGCTGTAGACTTCCTTAAGACTGAAGGGAAATACGGCGATACAATGGCAACGATATTTGATAGGCTTGTAGGTGAACTTAAAGCATTAAGAGAAGAAAAAGCGAAGTTGCCAGAACAGGGAAACGCTGATGGTATCCCCGCTATGGCTTAAACATGTTTAAATTGGTGATCCAAACATGCAAAGAGGATATATTAGCTTCAAGCATAAATGTTTTTCTGGTAAACCAATAATACCCGGTTTAATTATAGTTAGTTGAAAAAAGAGGATTCAAGAGCCGTAAACCCTTGAATACCAAATTAAGGAAGGAATACCTTATGATAGAAGTAGCCAATGCAAGCATAAATAGTTTACCCAAAACTATTGATGTACCGCCTGATGATCCTATTCTTGAAATTCCTCTTTCCGAGTTTCAGGGCCTTTTAGAGGAGATGGTTCTTACCCATAACCAAATAGCTGAAATAATCCGAGATGCTGGTATATTGAGAGGTAGGGAGCTCTCCCGGGTGGTCACCAGGGCCTCAGATAACCTCAAGGCCACAAGATCACCCATGGAGAAGCTACAATTGCTCAATGCCTACATTCGCCAGCTTTTAGTGAAGGTTCGCGAATCCCTGAAAAGCCGGCCTGCGGAAGGAGGGAAGGTAATCCAGGTTCTCAGCAAAATCCAGGCCAGGGCGATCCAGATTGTGGATTATATCAAGACCACTATCCAGGATGACCCTCAGCGAAGGAAGGAGATTGCCCTTGATAGCCAACAGGTCAGAATTCTATTCTCAGGCGCCGGTGGAGAGCCTGTGAGTCGCAAGGAGACCATCCGAGCTATGAGGAGAGCAGAAGCCCTTTGGCCTGCCTTGAACTGTGGCCACAGGCCCAATGATGGCCGCCAGACTACAAGGCTGACCGCAAAGATCGAAGAACTGCAGGATGCACCAATAATGGGCTACCGTGACCTTTGGCAACGGTCAGATAGAAGAGAAGGCTTGAGCCTATAGGCTGGTGTATATAAAGTAATTTCCATTCATTCTACAAGTCCAAGAAGGACATAATTGTTTGATGCTTGCTTTAGTTGATCTGCTACTAACGTTTCGGTTTCGTTTCTATTATAATAGTGGGTGGATATTATTTCTTTGGCTGGATAGATGTCTTCTTTGGATCGTTGCCAAGTGAAACGATTTGGTTTATGAATATTAAGTTAAATATTTTAAATTTTTATAATTATTTTAAGAACCTCCCGAAATACATCTAAATACAATAAAGCCCACTTTTTTGTGAGGTCTTTAGGGCAGCATGTCAGAGCACGAACATAAGGTATCGGGTAGCAAGGAAAAAGTATGGCTACCCTATTACTTCGAGGGCAGAGAACGTGGACTCAAGCCTCATCCTTATTGTGTCGAGTGTGGACTAATTAAGAATCTGTCTTCGGATAGATTGCATAGCAATGGTTTTTTCATGAATGTGCTTGCGGAACATGGCAAGCGTCATAGGATTACTCAGGTCCAAATCAGGTTAATCGTCTTAGAGATAGAAAAGCAGATGCTGGATGACCAGTTTGGCTTAGATCGACAGCAGCAGGAAAAGCTATTCGTGGACATAGTGACGCGAATTCTTAATGTGCCTGCCAGAGTTGTTTCAGAACTGCTGCTCTAAATATCAGGATGGATTGCAACCGTTCGGGGCATGCCATCCACAGCCTTCATAAATATCTTCGTTCTATATTCAATCGGCCCGGGAAACTTCGGCCATACTCTCAGGTTGTTCGATTTTCTTCCGAGTCATTCAACTCTCTTTCCTTCCATGCTCAGCCTTGTGACCTGAATGGATCGCCTGCCGGGTAGTATAATCCATCGCAGAAAGAGATCATCGATTACAGGGCATTACAGGGAATAATTTTTCTTGGTTTATGAAAATAGGGAATCTGCACCGTCTCACTGCATACCCAAACGTTCTTTTATGGCTTTGACATCGGACTGGACTTGCCTGAAATGGGTCGCATATCCTGGTTGAATGTCTTCCCGTAAGCCCTTGATCTCTTCCAAGACCAAATTAGTATTTGCTTCGAGTCGAGGGATTGCATCTGTGTTCTTTCGCACTGCTTTGATCTCGCTTAGCGTCTCGTCACCAGTTTTCCGCACTGCTTTCAAGTCATTTCTCATGTCCAAGAGCAGAGGAATTGCTTTGTTTAACTGTTGGGCTGAACAGACTTGAGCATATTCGCCAGTCCTCATAACATCGCCCTCATAGTCCGCACAAGTAATGTTCGATATCTCGGCGTGCTCGGGCTTCTGGGCCCCTACCATGGCCTTGAAGTCTGTGATTGCTTCCTCATCACCTTCGACCAGGGCTATTACTTCCTGCTCTTTCCCGCTCATCCTATTGCGGGCCTGGAAGCCCCTGAGACCCATGTCTATGGCCGTGCTCATCAGAAAGTATCTGTAGCCCACATCATGCACTTTGGGACCCGTTATCTTGATTTTAATCTTCATGCTCTCCATGATATGTGTTTGCAGGACTATTTGGTTATTTCTCTGGTTGCCAGGAGCTCTTCTATTTTCGTCCTCATGGTCTTCGGGTAAAGCCTGACTGTCTGCATGTCTCTATGGGTATTTTTGCTTTTAATTCCACATTTCGACAGGATCATGCCCAGCCCCGTAGTGGTCAAGCCCATCTTATCAGCAATCGTGTTTACCGTGGGTTCACGGCCTGCCTTCAGTTCTTCTAGGATCAGAGTTAATGCCGTCTTTGCTTCTGTGCTCATCTTGTGCTCATCTTGTGTTCTCATTGTGCTTACATTGTGCGCAACCGTAGGCACGTTTTTGAGCACATTTTGTGGCACGTTATGTGGCACGCTCTCTGATTCCGTGCTTACCTTGTGCTCAGAGTTGAGCACGGTGCCTGTCATGTGATACGCCTTAACATGCTCCTCAATGAGCTTGCGGGTAGGTTCCAGGTCTTCGGATGGTCTCCCAAAATAGAGGTCCAATGCTTTCTTGATAATCTCTGTTGGGCTTTTTCCGGTCGTCACGATCATCGCAATGTGGTCATCCGAGAGCCTGACGCTCGTGTGCTTCATGTGTGCTCATACGGTGTGCACTGCTTAAAAATGTCTTGTATTTGAGCACAATGTAAGCACATCTTAAGCACATTCCCTCTCTACAATTCCGATCTCCTCTTCGGTCAGCCCGTAAAGCTTGTAGACCAGGGCGTCTATCTGTCGGTTGGTGGCTTCGATCTGTCGTAGCGATAAGATCCTTTGGCCAATATCAGCAGATGGGATGGTGAATGCCATAATGCAAAGCTATCTAATCCTGCAACCTCTTGAGTCTTTGCTATATGGGTTGGAGGCAGGAGCTCCGAGAGTGGAGAAAAGATCCGGCGATAATTGTATGTCTAGCTTTGGTCATCGTTTCCACAATTTGCCTACCATATATCCCATCCTCTGATAGCACATCATTTTCCAACAGCGATGCAATGATCAGTAATTTCATTCGAATTGTAGCAGGTGCGGCTGGTGGCGGCTTATTAACACTTACAATAATCAACGCTGGAACAAGAAAAAGATCCCGCCGTGCCAATAAGGCAATTATCGGTCTTTTATGTGATTTGTCGATAAACATATATCTAAATTTTGAACATGGAAAAGTTAGAACAAGCTCTCATGATCAATTTATTTTAAATTTAGAATCTGGTGCATCTAAAGATGTCAGTAGCGATATTGAAACTATAGAATATAGATTATGGAAACAGGCACATAGTATGAGTGATGAAGAATTTTACAGTTCGCCTTATAAACAAAAAATAATATACAATATAAAAGATTTATGTATCTATTTCAGAGATGCTTTTTACAATGCAAATAATGAAAACGATTTAGATCTGCTTGATCACGTCAATAGATGGGGATTAAACCTCATAGGATCTCTAGAAGGTTGGGGGGCATCACCTGTTGATGCGTTATCTAAGGACCAGCTTTCTTTGCTTTGTTTTTTCTTCGAGATTTGTATACCATTATATAAATCGCTTCTTATAAAGCGCTGTGTGCCAGTTATAGTGAACGATGACCGTATTGAACGCGAATGGCAAAAACCTCACGCATAACATAGTCCACCCCCTCGAGCGCCTCAACCATCGCTTACACGAAAAGGCTTTGGGAGGAATTGAGCGGAAAATAGTTCTAGGTCATTTTCATCAATTTTGTTCAAAATGCCATAGAAATATTTTGAGAACGCAGGCCGGAGCTCGTGGGTTATATAGTCCCTTATGCAATTCATCCAAAGAGCCAAAATCCTCTTCTGGCAAAGTCCACATTCCATATCTTGGTTCCAGTTCCGATAAAGAAATAGGTAACCCAATAGGTGGAGATTGCCTGTTTTCCTTAGAATTCTCCCTGTATCATTGCATCGTCGCCGCGGGGTTGCGTTATGTGCCCCACCATGAGAGGACTATCAGAGCCATCAGGCCCTGCATGTTTGTCTGTAGTGCGATTAAGCAAATTGAGACCAATGCCTTTCCATTCCCTGGTTAGTGCATCTTGTGGATTGATCTGGATGGACTCATCGAAAGCTTGAATGGCCTCGTCGTACTTGCCCTGCATAAGGAGAGCAACGCCTTTGTCGTCCCAGAAGGTTGCGTTTTGTGGATTGATCTGGAGGCATCTGTCGTATGCTTGAATGGCCTCGTCGTACTTGTGCTGGTTATAGAGAGCATTGCCTTTCCAGTCCAAAATATCTGCATCTTGTGGGTTGATCTGGATGGCCCCATCAAACGCTTGAATGGCCTCGTCATACTTGCGCTGGTTATAGAGAGCAATGCCTTTGTAGTCCCAACCGATGTTATCTAGTGGATTGATCTGGATGGCTCTGTCGAAAGCTTGAATGGCTTCATCGTACCTGCCCTGCATAAAGAAAGCATAGCCTTTGCCATGCCAGGCGTCTGCATATTGTGGACTGATCTGGATAGTATTGTTGTATGCTTGAATGGCCTCGTCATACTTGCGTTGTTCAACGAGAGCATTGCCTTTCCAGTCCCAAACGTTTGCATCTTGTGGGTTGATCTGGATGGCCCCATCAAACGCTTGAATGGCCTCGTCGTACTTCTTCTGGTAATAGAGAGCTTTGCCTTTGTAGGCCCAAGCTTCTGCGTCTTGTGGATTGATCTGGATGGCCTCATCGAAAGCTTGAATGGCTTCATCGTTCCTGCCCTGCACAAAGAAAGCATAGCCTTTGTTATACCAGGCTTCTACATATTGTGGATTGATCTGGATGGCACTGTCGTATGCTTGAACGGCTTCATCGAACTTGCTCAGGTTATAGAGAGCTAAGCCTTTGTTGTTCCAGGCTTCCGCAAGATCCGGCTTAAGCTCGATGGCTTTATTGCAAGCCTGCAGAGCCTCATCATATCTGCCTAGATAATTGAGAGCTTTGCCTTTGCCGTTCCAGGCTTCTGCAAGATCCGGCTTAAGCTCG
>Ga0182027_10004190_pt1 | contig 22483 bp, 17 predicted proteins | sample 712E1DmetaG_FD_121300 | JGI IMG/M metagenome (GOLD analysis project Ga0182027, IMG submission 121300) | Permafrost microbial communities from Stordalen Mire, Sweden - 712E1D metaG (Illumina Assembly) | ecosystem: Environmental > Terrestrial > Soil > Wetlands > Permafrost | place: Sweden... | reverse complement strand
GATCAAGAGTGTCGTGATCGGAGAGTGGGGATTCGACGGAATGATCTGCACCGATGCGGATGCCATGCAGGCGACCTACCAAAGCTACAAGTACTTCCCGAGCCTGGAAGCTGCGGCCGCGGGGGTGGTCAAGGCTGGCACCGCTGTCATGTTGTCGGGGAACGCGGCAGCCATGCAGCAGGCCTACACCGACGGGCTGCTCACCACCGCCGATATGGATGCCGTCCTCCGCGGCAACTTCCGCATGCGCTTTCGTCTAGGGGAATTTGATCCGACATCGCCGTACTCGACAGTCGACGGGAACTCGACACCCTGGACCAGCGACAGCGCCAAGGCGCTGGCGCGCCTGGTGACCCAGAAGTCCATTGTGCTGTTGAAGAATGACGGAAACCTGTTGCCTCTCGACAAGACCATCGTGAAATCCTTGGCCGTCATTGGTCCCAATGCCGATGTGGACATCTCCGACTGGTACGGTGGCAAGCCGCCCTACACAGTCACCGCGCGGGCTGGGATCACGGCCGCGGTGGGCACCGGCGTGAACGTGCAGTATGCCCTGGACAACACCGGCGGCCAGGCGGTGAAAATCGCGACCGGCGCGGACGCGGCCATCGTGGTGGTCGGAAACGACCCGACCTGCGGCAACACGACCTTTGGTAGCTGCACGAACCCCTATGACAGCAAGGAATCCGTGGACCGCGTTTCGATCGATCTCGATCCCAACCAGGTGACGTTGATCCAGGCGGTGTTGGCCGCGAACCCGAAAACGATCGTGGTGGATATGTCGAGCTTCATGCAGGCGATTACTTCGGTGCAAAGCAGTGTTCCCGCCATCGTCCACATCACCCATTCCAGTCAGGAACTGGGCAACGCCTTGGCCGACGTGCTGTTCGGCGACTACAACCCGGGCGGCCGGACCTCGGTGACCTGGTACCAGTCTCTGAACGACATACCCGCCAAGACGGACTACGATATCCGCAAGGGGCGGACCTATATGTACTTCTCGGGTACGCCGCTCTATCCGTTCGGATTCGGTCTGAGCTACACGACCTTCACCTACTCAGCCCTGCGCGTAAGTGCTGCGACCCTGGCGCAAGGCGGTTCGGTCACCGTCAGCGTGGACGTGACCAACAGCGGAACGCGCGCGGGGGATGAAGTCGTCCAACTCTACGTGAGCTACCCAACCACCACCGGCGTGCCTCGACCGATCAAGCAGTTGCAGGGGTTCCAGCGCATCAATTTGGCAGTCGGCGCGACCCAGACCGTGAACTTGCCTCTCACCTACGCCCAGCTCGGGTATTGGGACGCGACCTCGAGCAGTTTCAAGGTCCAGTCAGGCACAGTGCACCTGATGGTTGGGGGCTCGTCGGTGGACAAGCGCTCTGAAGCGGACCTGACCGTGCAGTAGCACTGCTGCATCGATTCTTCGATTCAGCGACGGCCGACGACGCGCTGGCGGCCCCGTGAGTCCGGGTCATGCCCGCTCCGGAACTGTTTGCGGCGAGGGCAGAATGGAGCCACCATGGTCCAAAATGGTGGCCAGGCCGCGCATCGCCCTTTCGTGCCTTCTGGTGACCTCCCTATGCGGTTGCAGCGGCGGGGGGCAAAGCGCCAAGTGCGTTCCTGACGCCAGCGTCGACTGCGTGTGCCCTAGCGGGCAGTACGGCATTCAGACATGCACTTCGGCTAGCACGTCGGGGGCGTGCGTGTGTGTGGCGCCCGCAGTAGACGATGGGGGCGCGGGCGGCAGCGATGGTGCCGCCACCAGCCCACCCGAAGCTGCCGCCGCCCAAACAGGAGTTTTTGTGGCGACTGGCAGCATGACCGTGGCAAGGTTTTTCCATACGGCGACGTTGTTGCCGAGTGGGCAGGTGCTCATCGCCGGTGGAGCGACCAACGAGCCATATGAGAGCGCGGAGCTGTACGACCCAACCGCCGGGACATTCACGGCCACCGGCAGCATGACCGTGGGCAGGTGGAGCCACACGGCGACGCTGTTGCCAAGTGGGCAGGTGCTCATGGTTGGCGGCGAAGGTGGCCTCAGCGACACCCTCGCGACCGGCGTCAGCGCCGCTCTCGCGAGCGCAGAGCTATACGACCCAGCGGCTGGGACATTCACGGCCACTGGCAGTATGGCCATGGCAAGGTATTCCCACACGGCGACGTTGTTGCCGAGCGGGATGGTACTCATTGCCGGCGGAACCGGTGACGACGGGGATCTTGCGAGCGCGGAGCTGTACGACCCAGCGACCGGAACATTCACGGCCACTGGCAGCATGGGCACGCCAAGGTGGAGCCACACGGCAACGTTGTTGCTGAGTGGGAAGGCGCTCATCGCCGGTGGAGCACATGGCGGCTCTCTCGCGAGCGCGGAGCTATACGACCCAGCGACCCGGATGTTCACCGCCACCAGCAGTATGGGCGTGGCCAGGCAGGGGCTTACCGCGACGTTGTTGCCCGGTGGGCTGGTGCTCATCGCCGGCGGACAGGGTGTGGTCGGCGGCAAGTTTCTCGCGAGCGCGGAGCTATACGACCCAACCGCCGGGGCGTTCATTGCCACCGGCAGGCTTGGCGTGGCAAGGGCGGGTCACACTGCGACGTTGCTGCCCGACGGGGAGGTGCTCATCGTCGGCGGAGATGCTGGCAATGACTGTGGCTACTATTGCTCAAGCGCCGAGCTATATGACCCATCCTCCGGGACGTTCACGGCAACCGGAAGGCTGACCGATACGCGGCAGTACTTTACCGCGACGTTGTTGCTGAGCGGGCAGGTGCTCATCGCCGGCGGAGTCGACTGGCAGCCTGAGAACGAGGAGCTATATGAATAGCTCTCCGACGGCCGTTAGATCGCAAGAATGCGTGGCTGGCCCGACCAGGTTGTGCCAGCGCCGGGCGCTGGCGGCGCTCGTCGCAGTCACAGTGGCTGGCTGTCTGCCCTCTGGAAGTGCACCGATGGGAAGACATCTTCTTTCTGACCGCACCCTGACGGGCGTGCACTTTTCGCCCTCCGAGACCGACGGCGTCCCGTCCTACTTGCTCGTCACCGGCCCGGCGCGGGATATTCCCGAGGAAGGCGGTGTCAGGCCGCCGCCGTTGACGGTCGCCGATCTCTACCAGATTCCCGTGGACGCGGCATCGGGAACGGCGCCTGGCCTCGAGGGCGCGAATCTGCTGGCCGAGAAATGTCTTGTCCCGATTGACGATGCCCCAGACTACGCGGTGCAAACTGACATTCGCGGCCGCCTCTTGGTCATGCGCTACATTGAAGCAAGCCCGGCGTTTGACGCTTTTCGCATCGATCTTGCGACCGGGACGCAAGACCCGCTGGAGAGATATGCGGACTATTGGCCCTCCTATCCGCCATTCGTGTTGTCGCCAGGGCGGACACGCGTGCTGGTAGGACGGTTCAACATAGGCGTCTTCGAGCTAGATGGAGAGAATACCTTCTTGTTCTCAAACGCTGGCGACGCGACCTTTGTCGGCGAGGATCTCTACTATGGCGGCGGGTTGCCCCCAATCTACCAGCCGCTGGATCTCTGGCGCCTGACGCCCGACGGCCAGCCAGAACTGGTCGACCACAACGCAAGTCCCTTTGTCACCTTCGCCACCGACCGAGGGCCTCGCCTGATCGTGGAACGCGAGCTTCAGACGCAGGATGGGACGCCAGATTATCGTTTCTCGCTCTTTGATCCGGCAACTCTACAAGAGGCGCCCCTCATGTCCACGGGGAACCCCGGCTGGTCGTTGAATCCAGACCCAACCCTGGCCTCCCCCGACGGGTTCTGGTTGGTCTGGTGGACAGTTGAGCTCACGCTATTCAACTGGGTCACATTCGAGACTCACGCAATCGACCCTGCCACCTCCAGTAGGATCTCCTTCTGGGAGTGGCGACCGGGGCACGATGAATTATGGCTCGCCATGGACGATGGAACCCTGGGCATTTGGAAGCCCGAAACCGGCGTTACGGCAATGCCAGTGGCGCCAGTCCAGAATACTCAGGCCCCGAACAGCAGGAAGTCCGCTTTCACGAGCGACGGAAACTATTGGTTCTCGCTCCGGCCAGGCCATGAGCCAGGCGGGCAGCCGGCGCTCTACGTCGGTTCGGCCGACGATCCCAGCGGCCCCGCTTTCCAGGTCACCCCCGCAGGGGCCCAAATATACTCGCACTGGGAGCTGGCAGACGGCAGGATCCTGGCTGGGGCCTGGACTACGACCGACTACCGCAAGGACTACTATCTGGTTGACCCACGCACTGGTGCTTTGCAGGGGCTTGCTGTCAATGGCCTGCTGGTAGCGCTCGGCCACACCAGGGCTTTGGCTCACGTCAATTGGGAGGCCGGCCCTGCAAGCGGCGATCTCTGCCTGATCGACTTGGCGACCGGCGCGCAAACCCTGCTCGCGCAAGACGTCTACGCCGCGGACGTGGACCCGGGAGTACACGCTGACGTTCCAGCCGGAACCGATGCCTTGGCGCCTGGTACGCGCATCGCCTTCCTGGTCCGCAATCGCATCGACTCGCCCTACGACGGGGTGTGGCTCGCCGAGCTGCCGTGATTGCGCTGTTGCTGTTCCTGGCGGTCGAAGCGCATCCCGTCCCCGATGCGGGGACTGGTGCTGACGCTGACATGCCGGAGCCAGATCCAGACGCGGCTGCGCTGGGCGATGCCGGCCCAGTTCCGCCCGACGGAGGCGTGAGAGACACGTTGCCCATGGGCACGCTGCGCGGGCGGGTGCTGGCCAAGGGCACACGCACGCCTGTGTTCGCGGCGGCCATCACCGTCGATCAGAACCCCGCCGGAGAAAGCGACGTTGACGGCAAGTTCGAGACGACCGCAGCTTGCGGGCTTCGCCGCATTGCCATCCAGGCCCCCGCCTTTGAGACTGCTGAAGTGGCGCACGATGCTTGTGCTGATCCGGCGCCGCTCATCGTCAGGCTGGCGCCGCTGGAGAATGCGCCGGTCTATGAAACTGTGGTCACCGCCCAGCCGCCGCAACCCGCGCTGACTATAGTGGGCCAAGAGCTGACCAAGACGCCCGGCTCGCTTGGCGATCCCTTTCGCACTATCGAGTCGCTGCCCGGGGTGGCGACCGTGGCCTGGCCGCTGCCCATCTACGCCATTCGCGGGGCGAATCCGGGAAACACCGGATTTGTTCTCGATGATCTGCGGGTGCCGGCCCTGTTTCACCTGGCTCTCGGCCCCTCAGTCATTCACCCGTACTTTTTCGACGAGCTCTCTTTCTACCCAGGCGGCTACCCGGCTCGCTATGGACGCTATGTCGCCGGGCTGGTCTCGGCGCAGACGCGCCAGCCGGGCAGTGACATGGTTCACGCGTCGGTCGACGTGCGCTTGTACGACACGGGAGGCCTGGTCTCGGTGCCTCTGCCCGGGGGCAACGGCGCCGTGGTCGCGGCCGCTCGTTACTCGTTCACCGGGCCTCTCATCTCGATGGTCAGCCCCGGCTTCAGCCTGAGCTACTGGGACTACCAAATACGTGCCGATCGGAATCTCGGGCGTTTGCACTTGACCCTGCTGGCCTTGGGATCGGAGGACGCACTGACGTACACGGGAGGTACGGCGCCCTATGGGGTACTGATGCGCTTTCACCGGGTCAGCCTGCGCGCGCATATACCGGTCGGCAACGGCCAAGTCATCGCTCAACTAGCCGCGGGGTATGACCACAGCAAGGCACCAATCGTCAACCTCAACCAGTTGTCCATGGCGGCCCAAGCTTATAGCGTGATGCCCCGCCTGGCCTATCGGCGGCCGACGAAATGGGTGGATTGGGAAGCTGGCTTCGACGGTGAACTGCAATGGCTAGCGCCCATTTCCTCAGTCGAGCAGGTGGGCGACTCCGACCTAGGGCGCAAGCGCACCGCCCGACTTTTCGCCGGATATGCCTCGGCCACCATCCGCGCCGGCAGCCGCTTGCTGCTGACCCCAGAGGTGCGCGTGGACAGCTATGCTATCAGCGGCGTGGAGAGGGCGGATGTGGGACCGCGCCTGGGCGTGCGCGTACTGCTCGAACCGATGACCTGGATCGAGGTCCGTGGCGGCCGTTTCAGCCAACCGCCCAGCCTGACGTTGCAGATCCCGGGCGCCGAGAATTTCGGGTTGGCGCTCTACGGACTGCAGACCTCATGGCAAGCATCGCTGGGTGCCGGGACGAAACGACTGCGCGGCGTTGAAATTGAGCTGACCGGCTACGTGCAGCGCTACCTGCTGACCGACTTGCGCGATCCGACCGTGTCCTGGCCTGATCCGTTGGCGAGTGACTTTCTGGTTCGGCGGGACGCCCGGTCCTACGGCGCGGAGTTGCTGATTCGCCGTCCGGCGAGCGAGCGTTTGCACGGCTGGCTGGCCTACACCATTTCGCAGAACCAGCGCGCACTCGGCGGGGGCGTGATCGGGCCATCGGACTGGGATCAGCGCCATATTCTCAACCTGGTACTGGGATACCGGCTCGGCCGCAACACCTTCGGCGGCCGCGCCCACCTGAATACTGGGCGTCCAGTGCTGATCCAGGGCAGCGATGCCGAGAACTTCGTTCGCCTGCCCACCTACTATCAGATCGATTTGCGCGCGGAGCGTAGGTTCTTGTTCGACAGGTTCGCACTAGATGTCTATCTCGAAATGGTGAACTGCACATTCAGTCGCCAGATTTTCGACCTGGGCCAGAATACCTCGGGCCAAATCGTCGAAGACAGCCACCGGATTGTCTTGCCGTCGCTGGGCGTGCACGGGGAGTTCTAGTCGCGTGGGAAGCCCGCCGGCTCCCCCTACGGGGGCTTCGGGACGGACAGCCCACCCGGCCCGCCCCGCGCGCTTCGCGCGCGCCCTCGTCGCCGGCGGCGCGTTCCTGGGTCAGTGAAAGTACCGTTCTTTGAGCGCGAGAAAGCGTTTTTCGACCAAGTGGAACAGCAGTTGGGCGGCGGCAAAAGTGATGAGCCAGAAGAAGACGATAGCTAGGCCGAGATTCACGAGGGTCGGCCGGCGCGGCACTGCGAACAGGAGGAGCATGCCCAGGTCCATCACCGGCAGGTGCAGAAGGTACATGCCGTACGAGACGCGACCCACGGCAACCAAAGGCCGAAATTCGAGTGCGCGACACAACCAGGTATTCGGCCGCCGGGTCAACTCAAGTAGGAGGATGGCCGTGGTCAGTGCCAGCAAGGAAAACCCGGCCGAGAATCCGATGGGCTTGCCAACCGGGCTAACCGACATGGTACTGGTTGCGACCAGCAAGCCAATGAGGACGGCCCCGGCACCCAAGAGCAGCCGGCGGGTCGAATCGCGCCAGGCAATGCGGCCGGCCAAGAGCGCGGCCAGGCCGCCCCAAAGAATACTGTCGAGCCGGTAGTGCGAGGCGAAGTGGACAGCCAGCGGTTGGTCCCAGCCGCTGGTTATGGCGAGATGGCGAAGTACCGGGAGCGTGAGGCAAACCGCGAGCGACACCGCCACGCGAACCCTGGTTCGCTTGACCAGGAACAGGAAGATGGGCCAGAGGAGATAGAAATGCTCCTCCACGCACAGAGACCAATACACGTTGTAGGCTCCGCGCGGAAGCAAGACAGTATGGCCGGTCCAACCTGGCCCATACGACATGAAGTAGTTTGCCCAGAAGGTGGCGTAGGGCAGAAGCCCGAGGGCCGAGTGCTTGATCTCGTCTAGGCCCGCCGAAGGCACGAAGGGATAGCGAGCCAGCAGGCAGGTTTCCAGCGCGAACACAGCGTAGAACGCGGGCAAGATGCGGAACACGCGACGCAGGTAGAAGCGGCCCAGGCTGAAGCGTCGTGGCCGCCCGGCAAGCACCTGGCGCTCCTCTTCGCGCAGAAGTAGCGAGGTGATGAGAAATCCGCTGAGGCCGAAGAACAGATCCACGCCGGCCCATCCCGCCATCAGCCAGGGCCGCACCCAGCCCAAAGTCGCGTCGGGATAGACCGTGGTGCCTACCGCGTGATACGCGATCACCATCAAGATGGCGAGACCGCGCACACCGTCGAAGCTGCGCACGTGAAACCGGCTGGGCGCGCCTGCGGCGGGGGGCGGCTGTGCAGGCGTTGCGGGCTCGAGGCTCAAGGTCACGCGTCCATTAAACCACGGGACGCGGTTCGCGCGGGCTACCGCGAGCTGCGCCGCTTGCGCACGCGCAGGTACTCGGCCTGTTGCTCGCCAATGAGCCAGCTTGGCTCAGCCAGGACGTCGTCAAACAAGGATGACGTGGGCGGTGCCCCGGCGGGCTCTTCGCTGGCGATCGCCGCGCGGATTTCGTCGTCGATGCGCTGGCGCGCGGCGGCTTGCGCCTCGACCGTCAGGATCTTCTGCGCGTCTAGCCAGATGCCGAAACGGAGCAACGGATCCTTGCGCTGCCACGCCGCCGCCTCGGCCGGATCGCGGTAACGACTGGGATCATCAGTGGGGCCATGGGCGCCCAGGCGATAGGTGACGGCCTCGACAAAGCTGGGGCCGTTGCCGGCGCGCGCGCGATCTACCGCCTGCTTGATTACGGCGTAGAGCGCGAGTACGTCGTTGCCGTCAACTCGGATAGACGGCACGCCAAAAGCCAGGCCCTTGATGGCGATGCTGCGCGCGGCGGTCTGGCTGGCCAGTGGCGTGGAGATGGCCCACTGGTTATTCTGGCAGACGAATACCACCGGCGCCTTGAACACGGCCGCGAAATTGAGGCCCGACTGAAAGTCATCTTCGCTGGTGCCGCCGTCGCCCACGAAGCCGACAACCACCGTGTGCTCACCGCGTATGCGCGCGGCCCAGGCCAACCCGGTGGCGTGTGGCATCTGTGAGGCCACACTTGAGGACCCGATGACATGGCGGATGGCGCGTGACCCGACCTGGCCAGGCATTTGCCGGCCGTGCCCGAGGTCATTGGTGTTGCCGAGCATCTGCGCCAGGTAAGTGCGAAGGGGCAAGCCGCGGTAAAGCGCCGCGCTCGCCTCCCGTAGAGCCGGGACGAAGTAGTCGTCGGGAGCCAGGGCGTGGGCCGCCGCAATCACCCCGGCTTCCTGACCGCGCGCTTCCAGATACAGGCCAATGCGGCCCTGGCGCTGCATGGTCAGAAGATGCTCATCGAGCAGCCGGCCGCGCAGCATGCCCTGATACATGCGCACCAGCTCTCCAGCTGACAGCGCGGGCACGGCCGCGTGCGTGCGACCGTTCTCGTCGAGGATCTGCTGCAGGCCGATGGCCCGCGCCTCGTCCGCATCGGAGAAAGCCTCGATGCTTTCCGCCTGGCTCTGGCCCGAGCGAACTTTGCTGGTGGGAGGCTTGTCCGCCATCCTAGTGCTGCCCGCCAGAAAAGGTTGGAGGGATCCGTGGCGTCCCCTCGGGCAGCACGCGAGCGCAAAGCGCGAGCCGCGAGGCCGTAGGGCCGAGCGGGGGAAGGGGGGACCCGGCGGGCTTTGCCCGCCGGGGGGAGGGGCACACGCCTCCGTAAATCGAAACTAGTGCCGCTTCGCCTTGCGCTCCGATTCTTCTTCTTGGAATAAACATCGGCTTGACTCCTGCCGAATTCCTGGCCGGCGGCACTAGGTCTCGAGGAAGAACAGCCCCGGCGTTTCCAGCGAGGCCTTGATCTCGGCCACGAATCTGGCCGCGTCGTGGCCGTCGACCATGCGGTGATCCACCGAGAGCGACAGGTTCATCAACTCGCGGATCACGATCTTGTCGTCGACCACCGCCGGCCGCTTGGCGATCTTGTGCACTGCCAGGATCGCCACCTCGGGGTAGTTGACAATGGGCGTGGCGGAGAGCCCCCCGAGCGTGCCCAGGCTGGTGATGGTGAAGGTGGAGCCGCCCAGATCCGAGGGGGAGACATGACCCGTGCGCGCGCATGTGGCCAGCCGTTCCACTTCCCGGGCCAGGTCGAGCAGCGAGCGCCGATCAGCGTGGCGAATCACCGGGACCATCAGCCCCTCGGGGGTCTGCGCGGCCAGGCCGATGTGGTACTCGTGCCGCTGCACGATCTCACCCGCCTTTTCGTCGAGATAGGCATTGAGTTGGGGCTGCTTCTTGAGCGCCTCCACCGCGGCCCTGATGAAGAAGGGCAGGTAGCTGAGCTTGACGTCGTGGCCGACCAGGCGCGCCTCGGCCTTGTTGCGCAGTTCGACCAGCTCGGTGGCGTCGACCTCTTCCACATAGGTGAATTGGGCCACCTCGCGCTGGGTGCGCAACATGTGCTCGGCAATTTGTCGGCGGACACCGCGGAACGGGATACGGACGTCGCCGGTCACCATGGGCCGGGGGGTGGGTGCCACCAGGCCAGCCGACACCTTGGCCGCGCGCACATCGTCGGCCGTGATTTGGCCGCTTGGGCCGGTGCCGGTGACTGCGGTGAGCGCTACGTCCATTTCGCGCGCTAGCTTGCGCACCACCGGGGTGGCCAGCACGCTCTCGGGTGTGTGGATCGGCGTGGACGCCACCGGGGCCGGGGCAGGAGGTGGCGTAGGTCCCGGCGTGGGTGTCACCGGGCTGGGCGTCCGGTCCTCATCGTCGGCGGTACCGATGATCACCAGCACCTCGCCCACCGGGCAGCGTTTGCCCTCGGCAAAGCAGCGATCGAGCACGCGTCCGGCGCGCGGGGCGGCGATCTCCACGGTTGCCTTGTCGGTCATGATCTCCACCATGGGCTGGTCTTGCGCAAGCACGTCGCCTTCCTTGACCAGCCAGCGGACGATCTCAGCCTCGGCCATTCCCTCGCCGATATCGGGCAGTCTGAATTCGTAGGCCATGGTTCTCCTCGTGCTATCCGTTGGTGACACGCTCGATCGCATCTAGGATGCGCTCGCGGTTGGGTAGATATTCCATTTCCAGCGCGTAGGGGAAAGGCGTGTCGAAGCCGGTCACGCGCAGAATGGGTGCTTCCAAGTGCAGAAGCGCGCGTTCCTGGATGCTGGCGGCCAGCTCAGCGCCGAAGCCGCAGGTGCGCGGCGCCTCGTGCACCACGATCGCGCGTCCGGTTTTTTTCACCGAGGCGACAATAGTCTCGATGTCGAAAGGCAAGAGCGTGCGCAAATCGACAAGCTCGATGTCGTAGCCCTGGCCGGTGCCTTTCTCGACCGCTTCGAGGGCCGTGTGCACCATCGCGCCCCAGGCCAGGATGGTCACCGAGCGTGCGGAACGGCCGGCTGCCTCGTGCAGCACCGCTGCCTTGCCGATGGGGACCACGTACTCGCCCTCGGGGACTTCCCCGCGCGCCGTGCGGTAGTGGCGCTTGGGCTCCATGAAGATGACTGGATCGTCGCCGCGAATGGCCGCGGCCAGCAGTCCCTTGGTGTCCGCCGGGTTTGACGGATAGACGACCTTGAGCCCCGGGGTGTGGATGAAAATCGTCTCGGGCGATTGCGAATGGTAGTGCCCGCCTTTGATTCCGCCGCCGGCAGGCATGCGTATCACCACTGGCGCCTGGTACTCGCCGCCCGAGCGGTAGCGCATCTTGGCCAGCTCATTCACGATCTGGTCGTAGGCCGGGTACACGTAGTCAGCGAACTGGATCTCGGCCACTGGACGCAGCCCGTAGAGCGCCATCCCGATGGCGCAGCCCACAATGCCGTTTTCCGCCAGCGGCGTATCGATGCAGCGGTCGGGGCCGAATTCCTCTTGCAACCCCACGGTCGCGCGGAAAACGCCGCCAAAGCGGCCCACGTCTTCGCCCAACACCACGACCCGGCTGTCCCGGCGCATCTCGACCCGAAGGCAGTCATTCACGGCCTGGATGATGTTCATCTCGGGCATGGGGGCTTGTGACGGGATTACGCCAGCCATCGCCCGGAATCAAGTCCGACACGACACCATGGGGCGGACTTATGCTTTTTGTGACGCGATCGGAGACCGCATCGGCGCAGTGGACGAGACGGGCGATATCGGCGATCTTCGGGGTCGTGAATCGTTTCCGAAATGCCTGGTGCGCAGCGATCGCCCTCGCGCTGGTCGGCTGCTTGGCCACGGGCTGCGCGCGCACCTACGCGGGCCCCAAGACGTTGGCCGCCATCGGTGCGCTGTTGTTGGTGGGCGGAGGCACGACCTGGGTGGTAGGCGAAAACCGGAACCAGAACGGCACTGCCAACCTTGGCCTGGTCACCACGGTCATCGGGGTCGGCGCCGTGATCGGTGCGGCAGGTTGGTTGGCCGCCGCCGTGGCCTGCGAGGAAGACCCAGATTGCCCGCGGGGCGAGGAATGCAAAGAGATCCCCGCGCTCCCTGGCCGCGTGCCCTACAAACAGTGCATGCGCCGCCCGGCGCCCTGACGCCACAACTATTCTACGTGCACAGCGTAGTTACGGATTTCCGTCTTGCCCGATCCATAGGACACTTCGTTGCCGAGTTCCAAAACGGCTATGTAGAGGTTGCTGTCCAGTAGACGGTTTTGTACCAGGTAGCTGATGATCGCGCCGATGTCGAGGGGGCCATGCAGGATGGGTTTGTCAGGCAGCAGGGAAACGATGGTCCAGGTGTTGGAATAGGCGCCGGAGGCGTCGCCGTGGGTCTGTTCCACAAAGACACGGAACTGGTGGCCGGCAATGGTCGCGGTGGTAGTCAGCGTTCCTGCGGGCCCCAGCCGGTTCTCGGCGAGCCATATCATCAACTCGTGGGTTATGCTGCCTCTTGCGGGTGGCAGCGACGACACCGTCCACAAGTCAAAGGCCATGTCGTACGAACCCGATGCATCCATCGCTATATCGTAGTCCACGACCAGTTTCTTTGAACCTGCGCGAAAGGGGAATCCCGAATTGGGGCCGGTCTCGCCGTTCCAAGGGCTGTAGCCAACCTGAAGCTCGGGGTAGGACACCACACTGGGACTGGACCACCATTTCCAGACCCAGCCGAAGATTGGTTGGCCATTCGATTCCTTGACGAAGATCTTTTGCCGGTATCGTCCGGTAGTGGCCTGTTTGTTCCAAACATTGTTGACGATGCGATAGTGGTCGCCAATCACCGTTGCCGCCCAGTCCCTCTCGGATTCGAACAACAGGGAGCCTTCGGTGCCGGTGAGGTCGAAGTTTGCGCGGGTCGAGTGGCAGCCCGACCCCAAGGCCAGCGAAGAGATCGCGAGAAGCGCGAAGTGAAAGCAGCGTCGCATGTGTGTCTCCAGCAGCATCTTGTCGCGCCTACTGGACGGTCAGCCCCAGAAAGCAAAAATCGAAAGGCGTGGGGCTGACTGCACCGCATGGCACCATGAGTTGAACCGCGGTGATGGGAGTGCCAGACACAAACGGGCTACCAAGACCATTCCAGCATTGCGTGTTGAGCTTGGAAAAAGGAATCGTAATGGTAGTAGGGCTGGTCGCCGCCGGCAGATAGGAGCACCAGTAGTCGCTGCCGTCGTACAGTTGGAATTCCAATGTCGAGCCAGCATGGTTCACGTAGCTGACAGAAATCGAGCTGCCCGAAAGCACCAGGGAACCCGAAGATCCACTGGCGCCCGATTCAGCCTGGTTGACATTGAAGCCTGCCCCAGCCCAGGAGGCGTACGTGCTGTCGGCAGCTACCGTGCCTGACGCACAGAAGGAGTTCGATCCGTAGGACAACGTAATTGAGGATCCCGAACCACTCCCGTAGGAGGAGACGTGTCCCATCATAACGATTGTGCCGGTATCGAGAGTCACGTAGCCATCTGGTTGGATCGTCGGGGCGCCGGGCTCTGGGGTAATGCCCGTTTCCGCGCCACCCCCATCGGCTAAGCTGCCACCCGCGCCAATCGTGGTCGTGCCACCACCCGCGCCGGCTACGCTAGTGCTAGTGCTGGTGCTGGTGCTGGTCGCGCCACCCGCGCCGGTCACGCTAGTGCTGGTGCTGGTGCTGGTCGCGCCACCCGCGCCGGTCGTTCCGCCACCAGGGTTGCTGCCGCCGTCCCCGGAGATCGCGGCATCCGTGGCGCGTTTGAGCCCCGATGAGCTACAGGCCATGCCTATGAGGCCAAGAACCATTGCCATTGCCGTCAGGCTCGACAACTTTCCTTGGGTACAAGTCATTGATGCCCCCTGGGTTGAGAGTTGCAGCGCGGTCAGGTTTGGAAACATAACCACCCTCCAACTATGAGTCACATGCCTGCGTCCGCGGGTCAGCTTTTTGCAGCCCGGTGTACCACGCCACAGCGAAGCGGTCCACATCAGCTCGCCGTGGCGTGCTGAGCCGCTCGCTGGCACTTCTGGTGATGCGTGCTCGGCCCTGGGCGAAACGAAATCTGGCCCGCGCACGTCAGAGCGGGACTCTCCTTGTGCCAGGAGGCTCGCATCCCTGGCTCTTTGCCGAATCGAGTCTGCCTTTTCGCTATGTCTTGTTGATAGGAGGTCGTCATGATCCAACAGCACATGCTCGCAGTCTTGTTAGCCTCGCTGGCGTTCTCGGCGTGCAGGGCCGGCTTGGGCAAAGGTGCCGGCGCGCCGACATCTGCCTCGGGCGAGCCGGCCCGAGCCCAGGCCTCGCGCCGCAATCCCTTCCTGGGCGTCAAGTTCTTCCTCAATCCTGAGTATGTCGCAAATGTCGAGGAGACCGCTAAGGCGTTTCCGTCGGATGCGGATGTGATTCGCAAGGCCAAGCAATATCCCACCGGACTGTGGCTGGATTCCATCGCCAAGGTGGCTTTGATACCAGAGTGGCTCGACCAGGCGAAGCAGCAGCAGCAATCGAGTGGCCAGCCCACGCTGTCGCTGTTCGTGGTCTACGACATGCCGAACCGCGACTGTGCTTCCAAGTCGTCGGCCGGGGAACTCAAGGTCTCGCAAAATGGCGCCGCCCGCTACCAAACCGAGTTCATCGATCCCATTGCAGCCTGTTTTCGGGCCTACCCCGAGCTGCCCATTGTGGTGATCTTGGAACCAGATTCCTTGGCCAACCTGGTCACCAACCTGAATCTCCCGACGTGCGAGGAAGCGCAGCACGTGTACGTCAACTCGACTGCCTACGCTATCCAGAAGCTTGGCTTGCCCAACGTGAGCATCTACCTTGATGCAGCCCACGCGGGCTGGCTGGGATGGGACCACCACCGCGAGAACGTGATCAAGGTCTACAAAAAAGTGCTCAAGGCTGCGGGCGGCATCGACACGATCCGCGGGTTCGCCACCAACGTGTCGAACTACACCCACCTGTACAACCGGGATGGCGCGGCCATGGAATCCAGCGATCCCTGCTACAATGAGCTGGTCTATGTGCAGAAGCTGGCGGTGGGGCTCGCCGACCGTGGCATCCGAAACAAGGGCTTCATCGTGGATACCTCGCGCAATGGCACGGGTAAGATCCGCAAGGTGTGGGGCAACTGGTGCAACATCAAGGGCGCTGGCCTGGGCGAGCGGCCGCGGGCGGCGCCCGGGCAGCCGTTTGTCGATGCCTATTTCTGGGTCAAGGTGCCGGGAGAATCAGATGGCACATCCGACCCATCACAGCCCCGTTTTGATCCGGACTGTGCGTCCGCTGAGAGCGCCACCGGCGCGCCGCAAGCAGGCACGCAGTTCCAGTCCTACTTCCTTGACTTGGTCCGCAACGCCACGCCGCCTCTTTGAATCATCACAACAGCAGGCGCCACCAGCGCGGGCGAAACTTGGCCCGTGTACGCCGGTTCAGGACTCTATCTCGGCAAGGGGGTAGATTTCTTTTGGCTCGCAGCGCAATCATGTCCAACTTTTCGGCGTGTCGGCTTGGCCCGCACGCGGGGCAAGGGCCTCCTACGACCTGTGCATTTCGACCACCACCTTGAACTGACAAGACATTATCGGCAGGATGGTATGGAGGCGGTTTTTCGCTACATGGTTCGCTCCCCCATTTCGCCGCGGCTTCCCTCCGGTGTTCCGGACAGCGGCGATGGGGCGCTGGTGCGTGCCGCGCGGGTCGGCGACCGACGGGCTTGCCAAGCCATCTGGGAGAAATACGCATCCTTGGTGCAGCGAATGGTCAGGCGGTTCTTCGGGCCCGGCCCCGATCACCTGGATGTCTGCCAGGAGGCATTCCTGCGCGTCTTCAAGCGTCTCGATGAGCTGCGCGAGCCCGCTGCCTTGCCCGGCTTCATCATCGGCGTCACCCTGGGCGTGGCCCGCAACGAGGCCAGACGCCGCCGCGTCCGCGCCATCGTGGGCCTGACCTCGACTGATGAATGGCCCGGAGCCATCGTGCCCGGCGGAGAGGATGAGGCGCGTGAGGCGGTGCGTGCGTTGTACCGGCTGCTGGACAGCCTTGGTGCAGAGGATCGCTCGCTGTTCGTTGCCCGTTACGTGGAGAAGATGGAAATGGCCGACGTGGCCGCCGTGCACGGACTTAGCCTTTCCACTGTCAAGCGGCGCATAGCTCGTCTCGCCCTGCGGGTCGACTCGCGCATGAAATCCGAGCCGGCTCTCGTGCAATACGTGGGCCTGCTCAGCCAGGGAGGAACGAGTTGAGCAAGCAACAAGATTCGGCTAACCCGAGCGAGGCTCACTGTCACCTACTGGGTGATCTCGCGGCTCGCGCTGCAGTGGAGCGGCAGCCCGTTCTCGGGCAGTGGGCCGAGATCGAAGAGGCCCTCGCGGGAAGACCAGGCTTCTGGCGACGCCGCTGGTTGGTCCTGGTACTTCCGGCGCTGGCGGGCTTGGCCCTCTGGATCGGTGCCGGCCGCCGCCTGAGCCATGTGTCACAGGGCTGCACTCTGGGCCCGGATGGCAGCTTCTCAGTCCCGGATGATCGCGACTGTACGGTGGCGTTCGACGAAGGCACGCGCATCACGTTGGGGAAGGCCACCAGCGGCCGATTGCACAAGCTGGGGTTCCGGCGCGGCGCCCAACTTGATCTCGGCAGTGGCCACGCGGATCTTTCGGTGGTTCATCGTCTGCTTGGCCGCTGGGAGGTGCTGGCCGAGCCTTTCGAAGTTCGGGTGACCGGCACGCGGTTTGAGGTGAATTGGGCGCCTGGGCAAGGCCGCTTCGGCTTGATGGTGAGCGAGGGCAAAGTGAGCGCGAACGGCGGCCCGCTACGCGACCGCACGGTGGGCGCCGGACAAAGGATCGAGGTCGACATGGCCACCGGCTACGTGATCGAAGGCGACCTCAGCACAGGCGTAGCGGCCACGGCCGGGCCTGTACAGGCCGCTCCCGCCGAAATCGCGGAGAGAATCGCGGCAGAGGCGGACGCCGCTCCAGCTCAGGCGATCCGCGCCGAGCACAAGCGAGGCGCACCCAGCAGCAAGATCGGGGTTCGCAATCCTGCACTCGTCGCGAGGCTAGAGACCGGAGCGGGCAAGCCAGAGATCCCTGCTGCCACGCCCGAGCCGGGGTCTCGCGATTGGACCGCGTCCTCGGCGGCGGATGACGGGCCCGCGCCTGTCACGCCTGGCCCACGCCATTTGACCGTCGGCAAGAACGGCGAGCTGGTGGGGGGCGCCACTGGTCCGCTTTGGGCGCGTGGCGGTTCAGGAACCAGGTTTTCGTCCCCTGCACGCGGCTCGGCCAACCATCTCTACGTCGATGACGGGCTGCTATGCACGCGCGGAAGGATCTCCCCGCTCACCTGCGTGGACGACACCCAGGCGCACAGGTGCGACTGGGACACCAACTGGGGCGTGCTTATGCGGTGGTACCCGCGCCCTGACCGGGAAGCTTGGGGCAGCCGGGTAAACGCGCGCATCGCCGTGGAATTCCGGGGCGAGCCTGGCCGCTACCGGCTGGTTGCCCATCACAAGGGCGATCCGGACCAAAGGGTGTACTGTGTCGAGAACTACCGATCAGGGCGGACGGTGACACCCTCCGAGTTCAAGTTCGATTGCGGATGGACAGGTGGTACAAGGCTGCCCGACTTCACCCAGATCGACTACTTCGCCGTGCAGTTCCTCTCTGAAGACACCTGGCTGACATTCAAACTCTGCCTGTCGGCCATCAACCTCTACTGAAGCTCGGTTGACAGGTGGCCAGGGGACAGGGATCCTCCCTCCAACCATGCGACCCGACGGCAGACGACCCGACGAACTGCGCGCTATCCGCATCACGCCTGACTGCAACCGCTACGCCGAAGGCTCGGCCCTGGTCGAGTTCGGCGAGACCAAGGTCATTTGCACCGCCACCGTCGAGAACAAGGTGCCGCCTTTCCTGGTGGGGCAGGGCAAGGGTTGGGTCACGGCCGAATACGCCATGCTTCCGCGTTCAACCCACACGCGCTCCGGCCGCAACCCGGGCGGCCGCGGCCAGGAGATCCAGCGGCTCATCGGCCGGGCCTTGCGCGCGGCGGTGCGGACCGCGCACCTGGGCGAGCGTCAACTAACTGTGGACTGCGACGTGCTCCAGGCCGACGGCGGCACGCGCACGGCAGCCATCACCGGCGGCTGGGTCGCGCTGGCCCTGGCCGTGCGACGCTTGGTGAAAAGCGAAAAACTGGCCCACGATCCCCTGCGCCGGGCGGTGGCGGCGCTGTCGGTGGGCATGGTTGCGGGCGAGCCGCGCCTGGATTTGGCCTACGAGGAGGACTCGGCGGCTGACGTGGACTTCAACTTTGTGATGACCGACGCGGGCCATTTCATCGAGATCCAGGGCACGGCCGAGGGCGAGCCGTTTACCTCCGACGACTACGCCAGGCTGGTTGCCCTGGCGAGTGCGGGCGCGAAACAGCTCTTCGGCCTCCAGCAGAAAGCCCTGGAGGCGGCCAAGCTCCCGTGAAGGTCGTACTCGCGAGCCGCAACCGGCACAAGCTGCATGAGATCGGCGTTTTGCTGGCCGATGCGGGCCTGCAATGGGACCTGGTTTCCATCGATGAGGTTGCGCCCGGGTGCGCGCTCGTCGAGGAGGAGCCCAGCTTCGAGGGCAATGCCATTTCCAAGGCGCGCCAGGCGGCGGCGGCCAGCGGTTTGCCTGCCCTTGCTGACGACTCGGGCATCGAGGTGGACGCCCTGCACGGGGCCCCGGGCGTGTACTCGGCGCGATGGAGTGGCGAGCCTAGTCGCGTGGGGAGCGGGCGAGCTTTGCTCGCCGCGGACCATCGCGGGAGGGCATGGGAACCCTCTCAGGGTTCCCATATCAGCGATGATGCGCGAAACAACCAGAAGATGTTGCGTGAGTTGACTGGCGTTCCGCTTCAAAAACGCACCGCCCGCTACCGCTGCGCCGCTGGGTTCGTGGACCCGGCACGCGGGTTGGAACTCGTGCGCACTGGCGCCTGCGAGGGCCGTCTGTTGGAGTCGCCGCGAGGCACGGGTGGCTTCGGCTACGACCCGCTTTTCTTCATCGAGTCGCTCGGGCGCACCATGGCTGAGATCGCTCTTGCGGAGAAGAACCGGCTCTCTCACCGCGCGGCTGCGTTTCGCCAGCTCGCTCAGGCGCTGACCACTACATGTTGGTGAATACGCCTGTGGTAATGATCGAGAGCGGGAGGGTGGAGATGATGGGCTTCGTGTTGGTCTTGGTGCCGGTTGAAATCGGGGCGTCGATCCCGGCATCGCCTGTGGCGGTGGTTGTTCCTGTGGAGGTTGCGGTTGCGACACCCGTTCCAGCATCATGCGCAGTCTTGGTGGATGTCGCGATTCCGGCATCGTGCACCGTGGTGGTGGTCGTGCCAGTAGAGGTTGGGGTTCCAGCGTCTTGCCCGAGCTGGCAGGTTCCGCCGATACATGCCAAGGCGGTGTTGCGGCAAGGAGGGTCGCTGGAGCAGCACGGCTGAGCCAGGGCTCCACAGAGAACGCAATTGCCGGTGGCGTTGCAGGCAAGGTCACCATTTGCGCAGGGGTTGTCGCCGGTGCAGCAGGGCTGGGTGCGGGCACCGCAGGCCACGCAGCTCGCGCCGCTGCACACGAGTCCTGTGCCACAGGTGTTGCCGGCGCAGCAGGGCTGGTCGCTGGCGCCGCAAGCCACACAGCTTGTGCCGCTGCACTCGAATCCGTCCGTGCAGCCGCCTCCCGCGCAGCAGGGCTGGTCGCTGGCGCCGCAGAACACGCAGATTTCACTGCTGCACACGGTCCCCACTGTCGTACACGTGCTGCTGGCACAGCAGGCCTGGTCCAGCCCGCCGCAGGCCACGCCGGTGCCCGTGCCGGTTCCGGTGCCGGTTCCAGTTCCGGTTCCGGTGCCCGTACCGGTTCCGGTTCTGGTGCCGGTTCCGGTGCGCGTCGCTGTCTTGACCCCACCGCCGTCGCTTCCGCCGCCATTGCCACCACTGCCGCCCGTGGCCTGGGGCACGTCCGGCGCCGGTTCGCTGGCGTCCGCCGGAATTCCACCCGTGGCCTGGGGCGCGTCCGGCGTCGATCCGCCGGCGCCTGAAATCTCGGGCGTGGCCCAGCACTTGCCATCGGAATGGCAGTTATATCCGTCGGGACATGCCTTTGCAGGGGGGGCGGCGCACAGCTGGGTCCCGCTCGGCGGCCGGGGATCGTACTTGCACGACAGAGCCGCCACCAGGCCGCACGCCAACAAGAGATCAAAGCTTCGCTTTGCGATTGACATCAGAAAACCCCCATGGCTGAGACACCCGCGGTCCCGGGACCCAAGAGCGGGCTCAGGCTGAGACTCGATGGAGTTGTCCGCGCGGCTCGCACGCCAAAGTAGTAAAGGGTGGCACCCGCCGCAATGGCGACTGCTCCCACGCCATAGAAAACCCACTGCAGTTTCGCGTCCCGCGAGCCGGCAGAATCATCCGATGGGTTGAACTGGGAGGCGCCAGTAACTTGGTTTGACAGACTCCGGGCCTCTAGCCCAAACCCGACGCCTATGCCGATGCAAACGACCCCGACTGCGCCGCTCGCAATGCCGGCTACGCGAAGGCCGCGCCCTTGCGCCGCGGGCGGGACAACATCGGTCACGGTCGGCCCGCTCGAAGTTCCGGCGGTTGCCGGAGCAGCCTGGTCTGCCTGATCGGCCGGCGCAGAGACCGGGGTGGTCGCAGGCAGGGGCGGCGTCAGTTCTGGGCTGGCTGGCGGAGAAGACGTCGCCGGCGCCTCTGCCGGGGCTGCGCCCATGGCGGAGCCCGCAGGCGGCGCAAGTGGGGCGGCTGTCGGCTCCGGCCCGGGCGGGGCTGGTTTGGCAGAGTTCGCTTCGTCGATCTGTTTCTGCAGGCTCTTGATTCGCTCCTCGATCTCAGCGCGCAGCGGGCTCTTCGGGGTCTTGGCCAGATAGTTTCGGTAAAGATCCAGAGCCCGCTTGGCGTCACCCTTGCGCCGGTAGGCCTGCGCCAGGTTGTAAAGGAAGTTGGGGTCTGCTCGCAGCTCGTAGGCCTTCTCGTACTCTCGGATTGCGTCGTCCCAGTGGCCAAGGTCGTACTGCTGGCTGCCGGTCTCGTAGTGCTGCCTGGCCTGCTCCGTGGCGGTTTCGTCCGCGCGCGCGGGGCTGGCAAGGACCAAGACTAGAGTGGCCAAGAGAAGAAACTGTACTTTCTTGCGCGTTTGCATCGGCAAAGCCCAAGTCTACACCCCTTCCTGCGCGCCAGAAAACCGTAACCGGCGGGTCGGTGCGGGTCGAGAGCGAGGGGCTTGGCCAAGGCAGCGAATTCACCATCCGACTGGAGGAATTGCAGCTGGCCAATGCTGCGGCCGCAGCGCTGTCCTCCGCCGGTGTCACCAGGGCGCAGCCGCCCGTCGCCGGGCTGGCGTAGTCCATGTCGGACAGAGTCAATTGCGATGCGCCCAAAGCTCGGCTGCGCTGGGGCCGGGCCTTTCAAAGGCTTGGGTTTGTCGGCTTGCGCAAGACCGGGCTAATTGGACGGAGGATCTGGGCAACATGATCTATAATCCTGTCGCCTTCCTGAGGGAGTTGTTGCACGCTTCGTTAAGAATTGGCTAGAGTCCCCCACCAAGCTATCTGGCGGCAAGAGAGGGAATCATGATGGACAAACTAGATTTCAGCCGATCGTTTCGTGGCCCAGCCTGGGCTCTCGCGGGAGTCTGCTGTGTTGGATTGCTATCCCTTGGCACGACCAACTGTTTGCCCGCTCCCGCTGACGACACGGGGGGATCGGGCGGGGGAGGAAGCACTTTCAGCGGTGGCGATGGCGGCAACTCGTCGAGCGGGAACCCCTCAGGCGGCAGCAACAACTCGGGCGGCAGCAATGACAACGGTGGCACGACTTCCAACGGCGGGAACTACAGCGCGGGCGGGACGACCTCGAAGGGCGGGAACAACAGCGCGGGCGGGACAACCTCGAAGGGCGGTAGCAACAACGCGGGCGGGAACAACAGCGCGGGCGGGACGACCTCGAAGGGTGGTAGCAACAACTCGGGCGGGAGCCAAAGCTCGGGCGGCACCACCACTTCGTCTAGTGGCGGCATCGGGAGTTCTGGCGGCGTGACCAGCTTGGGCGGCGTCACCACTGCGGGCGGCGTCACCAGTCCGGGCGGCAGCACGGCTACCGGCACTACCGTGACCTTCTCAAGCGGCAAGGGCGTCGGCGCCATGGTTGGCTATGGCTGGGTTGCTCTCGGTTCCGCGGACACCATCAGCGACCCAACCTGCGGCCCCAGCAAGGCGGTCATTACGGCCGCTGCGCAGTGCCTCACCTCGGCCAACTGGAATTCCACCACGGCCCTCTGTGTTACGGGT
>Ga0182027_10004189_pt1 | contig 22485 bp, 19 predicted proteins | sample 712E1DmetaG_FD_121300 | JGI IMG/M metagenome (GOLD analysis project Ga0182027, IMG submission 121300) | Permafrost microbial communities from Stordalen Mire, Sweden - 712E1D metaG (Illumina Assembly) | ecosystem: Environmental > Terrestrial > Soil > Wetlands > Permafrost | place: Sweden... | reverse complement strand
GAGGAGGGCTACACCGTCCACATCGCCGGGCCCAGCCGCAAGAGGCTCCAGTTCGTGATCCACGAGTTCGTCGAGGGCTACGACACCTACACCGAGAAGGCGGGCTACAGCTGGCCGGCCGATCTCGCCTTCGCCGAGGTCGATCCCGCTGGATACGTCGCCCTGGTCATCGCCGGAGGTCGCGCCCCGGAGTACATCCGCAACGACCCCGACGTGCTGCGGATCATCCGGCACTTCTTCGCCGAGGAGAAGCCGGTGGCACAGACCTGCCACGCGCCGCTCGCCCTGGCCGCCGCCGGAGTGCTGGGCGGGCGGCGCACCGCCGCCTTCCCCGCGCTGGCGCCGGATGTCCGGGCTGCCGGAGCCGAGTTCGTAGACGCCGCCGCCGTGGTCGACGGGATGCTGGTCTCGGCGCGCGCCTGGCCGGACAACCCGTCCTGGATGCGTGCCTTTCTGGAACTGCTGCGCCGGCACCACCCGCCCGAGTAGAGGCTCCGCCCGGAAGGGGTCTGGCGGACGCCCGCCTCAGGACCCCTCCCCGAGCTTGCCCAGCTCGGCGACCTGGTCGTCGGTGAGCCCGACCAGGGCCGCCTCGACGTTCTCCTCGAGGTGGGCGACCGAGGCCGTGCCCGGGATCGGCAGGATCACCTGCGAGCGACGCAGCAGCCAGGCCACGGCGATCTGCGAGGGGGTGGCGCCCAACCTCTGGCTGAAGGCGGTGAGGAGACCGTCGGGCCGGCTCAGGTCGCCCGTCGCCAGGGGGAACCAGGGAATGAACCCGATGCGCTCGCGCTCGCAGTGCTCGACGACATCCTCCGATCCCCGGTCCACCAGGTTGTACCGGTTCTGCACGGTCGCGATCGCGACGACTGCTCGGGCCGCCCTGATCTGGTCGACGCTGACGTTGGAGAGCCCTATGAAGCGGATCTTGCCCTCGGTCTGGAGAGTGGCCAGCGCTCCGACCTGCTCCTCGAGCGGTACTTGGGGATCGATGCGGTGGAGCTGGAAGAGCGGGATCTGCTCCAGTCGCAGCCGCCGGAGGCTCATCTCGCACTCCTGCCGCAGGTACTCGGGCCGGCCGACCGGGAACCAGAGGTTGGGCCCGGTGCGCACCAGCCCGGCCTTGGTGGCGATGACGAGCTGGCTGGGATAGGGGTGGAGGGCGGTCCGGATCAGCTCCTCGCTGACGTAGGGGCCGTACGAGTCGGCGGTGTCGATCAGGTCGACGCCCAGCTCGACGGCCCGCCGCAGCACCGCGATGGCCTGGTCCCGGTCGGCGGGCTCTCCCCAGACCCCGGGCCCGGTGATCCGCATGGCGCCAAACCCGAGGCGATGCACCATCAACTGCCCACCGAGGGCAAACGTACCGCTGGAGCTTGCCAATCGTTCGATGGTCGCATTCAACGTCTCGATCTCCCCACTGTGCGCAGCAACTCACTCCCCCCGGCCGGCTCAATGCTGACACAGCCACCTTGGAGCCCTCCAGGCCACCGCGCGTGCGCCTTGGCCCGGGCTGCCGAAGAGCGCAGCCGCCTAGAATGGTGGGATTACTGACCACACGCACCAAGGCAGGCGACCAGATGAGCACTGACGGCACCCACGACCAGGCTCCCGACGGCGAGCACCGGGGAGGGTTGCGCGTCAAGCGCGGCCTTGCCGAGATGCTCAAGGGCGGGGTGATCATGGACGTGGTCACCCCCGAGCAGGCCAAGGTCGCCGAGGAGGCCGGGGCGGTGGCGGTCATGGCCCTGGAGCGGGTTCCCGCCGACATCCGCCGCGAGGGTGGCGTCGCCCGGATGAGCGACGTCTCGCTGATCAAGGGGATCATGGCCGCGGTCACCATCCCGGTCATGGCCAAGGCCCGGATCGGCCACCTCGTCGAGGCCCAGGTCCTGCAGTCGCTCGGCGTTGACTACGTCGATGAATCCGAGGTGCTGACGCCTGCGGACGAGGAGAACCACATCGACAAGTGGGCGTTCACCGTGCCCTTCGTGTGCGGCGCCCGCGACCTCGGTGAAGCGCTTCGCCGGATCGGCGAGGGGGCGGCCATGGTCCGGACCAAGGGCGAGGCCGGCACCGGCAACGTCGTCGAGGCGGTCCGCCACATGCGCGCGGTCCTCGGCGGGGTCCGGCGCCTCCAGGCGCTGCGCCACGACGAGCTGATGGCCGAGGCCAAGCGGCTCGGAGCCCCCTACGAGCTGGTCGTCGAGGTGGCCGAGACCGGCAAGCTCCCGGTGGTCAACTTCTCGGCCGGCGGGATCGCCACCCCGGCCGATGCCGCGCTGATGATGCAGCTCGGGGCGGACGGCAACTTCGTCGGGAGCGGCATCTTCAAGAGCGACGACCCGCTCGGCTACGCCAAGGCGATCGTGGCCGCCACCACCTACTTCGACAAGCCCGAGGTGATCGCCGAGGTGAGCGCCGGGCTTGGCAAGGCCATGCGCGGCATCGACGTCGCCACCCTGCCCAAGGAGGAGCTGCTCGCCACCCGTGGGTGGTGAGGCAGATCGCGGCTCTGGGCACCGATGCCGGCGTCAGAGGCCCCGGCACTTCGTCGTCACGCACGTCAAGTGCGCTCCTCCTCGCGCCACCCCTTCCTTGGCCTCGGCGCCCAGATCGGCCCCTTTGGGGCCTGCCGCGATCTGATCGCCCGTGACCCCGAGGTGGCCGGGGCCTTTGCCTGACCCGAGCCGTGGGCAAGCCGGCATGTCTCGGGCGCCCGACCCTTGGGTAAACTGCTCGTAGTGACCGCGATGCCGCCGGTGCCGCCCCTCCGGGGTGGCTCGCGTGGCCGGGGGACCTGAAGCCATCGTTCGAGTAGGCGTGCTCGCACTGCAGGGGGATGTCCGCGAGCACCTCGCCGCCTTTGACCGGGCAGGAGCCGAGGCGCTCCCGGTGCGGACCGCCGACGAGATCCTGGGTGTCCACGCCCTGGCGCTTCCGGGCGGAGAGTCGAGCACGCTCAGCCGGCTGATCCGTGTCTTCGGGTTGGAGGCGCCACTCCGGCACCGCCTCTCCGGCGGTATGCCGACCTTCTCGACCTGCGCCGGCACCATCCTGCTCAGCCGGGCGATCCTCGACGGCACCGTCGACCAGCTCGCCCTCGGCGCACTCGATCTGCGCACACGGCGCAACGGGTACGGCCGTCAGGTGGACTCCTTCGAGTGCGATCTCGACATCCCGTTGCTCGGCTCCGGCAGCTTCCGCGCGGTCTTCATCCGGGCTCCGGTCATCGAGGGATGCGGCCCGGGGGTTGAGGTGCTCGCCGCCCACGAGGGGCGGCCGGTGGCGGTCCGCCAGGGCCGGCACCTGAGCTTCACCTTCCACCCGGAGATGACCGGCGATCTCCGCTTCCACCGCCTCTTCCTCGACGGGGTCGGCGAGCTCCTGGAGAGCGACGCCCCGCTCCCCTCGGAGGGCAGTGCGGCGTGAACATCCGGGGTGCCTCCTTCCGGGACCTGGCCCGCATCGAGCAGCTCTACAGCGAGGCCGGCAGCGGCGACGAGCAGGCCCTCCAGCTCTCGCCCGACCACCCCTTGCCCCAGGCCACGCTGCTCCGCCTCTGGTATGCGCTCAGCAAGACGGTCTCCTCGCTGGTCCCCTTCAACGTCGGAGCCGCCGGCGACGTCCTCTTCGTCGCCGAGACGCGTGAGGGGATCGTCGGATTCATCCAGGCACAGGCCTCCGGGGATCGCGCCGGCACTCTCCAGATTCTCAACCTCTGCGTCGCCGCCACGGCGAGCGGCCATTTCGCCCGGGCGCAGCTGCTCACCCACCTCACCAATCACGCGCTGGAGCACGGTATCCAGCGCTTCGTAGTCCGGCTGCCCCTGGATCATCCGCTGGTCGGCACGTTCCTGGAGCAGGGCTTCGTCCAGCTCGCGACCGAGCAGATCCTCTACAGCGACGACGCACCGGTGACGCCGCAGACGGCCCGCAGCGTCAGCCTCCGCCAGGCCCGGCCCGAGGACGTGGGGGCCATATATCTCCTCTACCTGCGCACCACGCCCTCCCAGGTCGCGAGCCTGGAGGGGTCGTCCCTCAAGGTCTGGCAGGCCGCCTTCGCGGAGGGGGACCTGACCCGTGTCAACCGCGACGAAGTCCGCCACTTCGTGGTCGAGGAGCCGGGGGTGGTGGCCTGGGCGGCCATCCGGCCCGCCTCCGCGACCCGCCCAACCCTGCTCTCCCTGATGTGCGACGGTCATTCTCCGCGGCTCCGCGAGGCGGTGATCGACGCCGCGCTCCGAGAGCTGCCGGCCGGCCCGGTCTCCTCGGTGCTCCGCCACTACGATTCCGAGCTGATCCGCGGCCTCCAGCACCGGGGGTTCGCGATCTACGGCACCCAGGTCCTCCTTGTCCGCGACCTCGCCAGCAAGGTCAGATACCGCGCCGCGCCGGTGCCCAAGAAGCCGGTGTTGGTCCGCGCGCACCTGGCCCAGACCGTGCCCGCCGGGGAGATCTCTCCCTCGCTCCGGGTCCTCAGCCGGAGGAGCGAGCGATCGCCGCTCCCCTAGTCCCCCGGGGAACCACGAAAGCTGGTTCCGGGGCACCCGCCCCGTATGGGCCCGCCTGGAAGGAGGAGCTGGCCCTCCTCTTCGAGGCCCTCCCGCCCCGTGTGGCCCTGGCCGCCCAGGCGGCCGCGGCCGACCGGGGAGATTTGCTTGAGGTGGTGCTCGATCTCGGCCGCGAGCCAGAGGCGCGCTTCGTTGACGGCGAGGTCATCCTCGACCGGGTGCCGGTCGCCAATGCCGACATCGAGTACGTGGTCCAGCGCGTCGGAGAATTCGGCGATGACAATCGTGCCGGGATCGAGCGCACCCTGCATCGCATCAGCGCGATCCGCAACCGTGCCGGCGCCATCGTGGGCCTCACCTGCCGTGTCGGCCGGGCGGTGACCGGGACCATCGACATCATCAAGGACATCGTGATCCAGGGCCGCAGCATCCTCCTGCTGGGAGCCCCCGGTATCGGCAAGACCACCATGCTCCGCGAGTGCGCCCGGGTGCTGAGCGACGACGAGGGCAAGAGGGTGGTGATCGTCGACACCTCCAACGAGATCGGTGGTGACGGCGACATCCCTCATCCCGGGATCGGGCGCTCCCGGAGGATGCAGGTCCAGACCCCCACAAAGCAGCACGCCGTGATGATCGAGGCGGTCGAGAACCACATGCCCCAGGTCATCGTCATCGACGAGATCGGCACCGAGCTGGAGGCGGCCGCGGCCCGGACCATCGCCGAGCGCGGAGTGCAGCTGGTGGGCACCGCCCACGGCATGACCCTCGACAACCTGCTGGTCAACCCCACCCTCAACGACCTGTTGGGCGGCATCCAGACCGTCACCCTCTCCGACGAGGAGGCGCGCCGCCGCGGCACCCAGAAGTCCGTGCTCGAGCGCAAGGCGCCGCCCACCTTCGACGTCCTTGTCGAGATCCAGCAGCGCGATCGGGTGGCGGTCCACATGCCCGTCGACGAGACCGTCGACGAGGCGCTTCGCGGCAAGTACAAGCCACCTCAGATCCGGATGCGCGGTGACGCGGGGCAGATCATCAGCCGGATCGAGACCGGGGGACCACCCAGCCAGTTCGAGCCCCCGCCCTTCGGCGGTGGGGGACGCCGGCCTCGCGAGCGCGAGCACCGTCGCGGCGGCTTCGACGTCGAGCAGTACATCGCCAACCAGCAGCGCGGCCGCCGCGAGCCCGGGGATCGCAACGGCTCGGGCTCGCCCCGCCTCACCCCGCCGCTGTCGGTCTTTCCCTACGGCGTCTCGCGGAGCTACCTGGAGCAGTCGGTGCGCGAGCTCAAGCTGCCGGTGCGCATCCAGCACCACGTCGAGGACGCCGACATCGTCCTCACTCTCAAGAACTACTACCGGCGCAAGGATTCGCCGCTCCGGCTCGCCGAGTCGTCGGGCATCCCCATCGAGGTGCTGCGCAGCAACACCATCTCCCAGATCAAGAGTGCGCTATCCCGGGTCTATGGCGTCGCCTTGCCCGACCCCACCGAGACGGCGCTCCAGGAGGCGCAGGAGGGGATCGACCGGGCCCGGCAGCTCGGGGGTGAGGTGGACCTCTCACCTCAGAACGCCTACGTCCGCCGGCTCCAGCACGAGCTGGTCGAGCAGCACGAGATGACCGCCCGCAGTCAGGGCGAGGAGCCGAACCGGCACCTGGTCATCCTCGGCACGGTGGCCTCCTGACGACGGCGCTGCTTGGTGCGTGGGGCTCATACTCCGTGACCGTGTCGTCCTGGCCCGGTTTCTTCATCTCTCTGGAGGGGATCGACGGAGCGGGCAAGAGCACCCAGGGGGCTGCGCTTGCCGGCGAGTTGAGCCGCTCGGGCCGCGACGTCGTCACCCTGCGACCCAGCGACACCCAGCTCGGTGACCTGGTCCGCGGCTACCTGCTCCAGCATCACCAGGTCCCGATCGACCCCTGGACCGAGGCACTGCTCTTCATCGCGGGGCGGGTCCAACTCCTCCGCGAGCGCATCCTCCCGGCGCTCCAGGCCGGGGCCGTGGTCATCGCCGACCGCTACGCCGACTCAACGCTCGCCTACCAGGGCGCCGGGCGCGGCCTGCCCGTCTCCGCGCTCCAGTGGCTGCACACCCAGACCTGCATGGACGTCTGGCCGGACCTCACCTTCCTGCTCGAGCTTCCCCGCCCGACGGCCGAGGACCGTCAGCGCTCCCAGCAGCTCCCCCTCGACCGTTTCGAGATCGCTGCCGACGGCTTCCACAATGCCGTCCAGCAGGGCTTCGTCCAGATGGCCGCCGCCGATCCCGGACGGATTGTCAGGATCGATGCGAGCCGGCCCCCCGCGGTCGTCCTCGCCGAGATCCGCTCCGTGGCCCTGCGGCGACTCTCCGAGCGTCACGCGACGGCGCCGAACTCCGGTGGGGAACCCCGGTGAGGCTGGTCCTCGCCATCGTCCACAGCAAGGACGCGGAGAGCTGCGTCACCACCCTGAACGACGCCGGCTTCGCCTGCACCCGGCTCGGCAGCTCCGGCGGCTTCCTGGACCGCGAGAACGTCACCCTCCTGATCGGTGTCGATGCGGCCCAGGTCGACAGGGTCATCGACCTGATCCGGGGCCGTGCCAAGCGTCGCAACGAACGGTTCCAGGCCGCCACCGCTGCGGGGCAGGCGGCGGGGGCGGCCGCGCCGCATCCGGTTGACGTGGAGGTCGGCGGCGCCACCATCTTCGTGCTTGCGATCGACCGTTTCGAGCGCCTATAGCGCCCCGACAGCACGGGCGGGGAGCCCGGCGCTCCTCCTGGTGGTGGCCGGGCATCCTGATCGCGACCTCACGGCGGTTCCGCCGGACGCGCTGACCCGGCTATTGCCGCGCGACGCTCCTCAGGAGGGCTGGCCGGTGGGGCCGGTCTCGCTGCCGGCCAGCTCCAGCACCACCTCGGACGGCTTCACCACCCGCTCCACCCGGGTGCCGCTCAGGTGGACGCGGACCCCGCGCACCCCGGCACCTCCGGGGGCGCCGGGCTCCCAGCCGTCGGCATAGAGGGCTCGGGCCTCCCCCCAGGTCGCGGCGTTGTGGAGATGGCGGCCGTCCGTGAAGCCGAGGACCCCGGGCCGGGTGGGGTACCCGAGGCCGACCTGGCCACCGCTCGAGAGGAATGCCCGCACCTCGGAGAGCGGTCTCCCCTCCGGAAGCGGTGACGGCTCCGCCAGCAAGGCGTCGGCCAGGGACGGCATCTCGCCGCTCCCCGCCATCTCCCGCACGGCAATCCGCGCGGCATGGCGCCCAGCCCGCTCGCGGCGGCGCCGCTCGGTGGCGATCTCCTCCTGGCGGGCATGGATCTCGCGAAGCTGCCGGTCGTACGGGGACATCGCCGTCCGCGTCGCGCGCTCCGCCTGGGCGAGCTGGACCGCCTCGGCATCCAGGGCGGTCGCATCCAGGTCGCGGAGCCACTCCGGGTCGACCCGCGGCGGGAGCGCGGGAGGAGGGATCGGCTCGGGCGTCTCGGTCATCGCACCTCGATCATGGCCCCACGGCGCCCCCGCTGCGAGTCCGGGATGACCACGCGCCTGACCTGTGGGGTAGCGTGCCCCTGCATGGCCGAGACCTCCGAGCCGATCCGCGTCGAGCGCGAGGGGGCTGCAGCCCTCGTGACCATCGCCCACCCGCCCGTCAACGCCATCAGCGGCGCCGTCGCGGCCGCGCTGCTGGAGGCGCTCACCGCCGCCGAGGCGGACTCCGCCTGCCGTGCACTGGTGCTCATCGGCGACGGCGATCGGTACTTCTCTGCCGGCGCCGACCTGAACGAGCTCCGCCGCAATGCCGGCGGCGCCCCAGGCACCGTCGAGCTGACCCGGGTGCTGGAGGCGTCGCGCCTGCCGGTGGTCGCCGCAGTCAACGGCTACGCCCTGGGCGGCGGTTGCGAGATCGCTCTGGCCTGTGACCTGCGCATCTGCAGCGAGAACGCCCGCTTCGGTCAGCCGGAGGTCACGCTCGGCATCATGCCCGGCTGGGGCGGCACCCAGCGGCTGCCCCGCCTGGTGGGCCGGGGGCGCGCGCTGGAGATGCTCCTCACCGGGGATCAGATCGACTCCGCGCGGGCACTCGAATGGGGGCTGGTCACCCGGGTGGTCCCCCCGGCCGATCTCCGCCGGGAGGCGCTGGCCCTGGCCGCCCTGCTCGCCGAGCGCCCGCCGCTCGCTGTCGCCGCCATCAAGCGCGCGGTCGGCGGCAGCCTGGACGGACCCCTGGAGAACGGGCTGCGCCGCGAGCGCGAGGAGCTTGACCGGGTGCTCGGCAGCCAGGACGCCCGCGAGGGTCTGTCGGCGTTCCTGGAGAAGCGCCCGCCCGCGTGGCGCGGCCGGTGAGGCCCGTCGCGACGGAGGTGGGGCGCAGCGCCGCGCACCCGTCGCATCGGCGCGGCAGCCAATGATCGTCGCCATCATCAGCCCCGGCACGGCGTCTTCGTCTGGGCGCACCTCGTCCTGGTCTTCGGTTTCCTCGTCTACCTCGGCTACAGCAAACACCTTCACATCGTCGCCGCCGCCGTCAACGTCGTGCTCCGCGAGGAGAAACCGAAGAAGCGTTTGCATTCCATCGACATCGACGCCGTGATGTCGGCCCCCGTGGCCCGTTCGATGCGACGTTCCGCCAGCGGCGATGCGTCTGCGCCGCCCCCCCGGACCTCGGGTTGACACGGGACTCGCCGTTACCGTAGTGTGCGGGCTGTGCCGCCCCGGTGCGGCGTCTTTCAACGTCCTGTTTCGCGCGCACTCACGAGGTTCGGTGGCCGGTCACGTGACGTCGCAGCAGCTCCGGTGATGCGGGTACTCGCGGTCACCGCCAACAAGGGTGGGGTGGGAAAGTCCACCCTGGCCTTTCAGGTTGCCGCCGAGTTGGCGTGCCGGGGCCTGCGGGTGCTGGCCGTCGACGCGGATCAGCAGGCCGACCTCACCCGCTACGCCCGCGGCCCGCGGCTCGCCGGCATGGGCCTCGACGCCGTCCTGGCGGACCCGCTGGCGTCGCTCGACCCCCGCCCCTACATCGGGCCGGTCTCCGACAACCTGGACCTCCTGGGCAGCTCGCCCCGCCTCGCCGACGTGGACCCGGTGCTCCGCTCGGCTGAGGGCGGGCCCTTCTTGATCCAGCGCTGCCTGGCGGTGGTCGCCGGCGCTTACGACTGGGCGGTCATCGACACCGGCCACTCCGAGCCGATCATCACCGCGGTGCTGGTCGCCGCCGACCAGCTCCTGATGCCGACCACGGCCAGCGGGCCGGACGCCCGGCACGCCGGGGACATGCTCGAGACCGCCCTCCGGGTCCGTGAGCAGCTGGGCCTGGAGACCGGCGACCTGCTCCAGCGTTCCCTGATCGCGATCTGGCGGCGCCAGCACAACGGGGTCGCCGACGCCGAGGTCATCGAGAATCTCCAGGCCCGCTTTGGCGACCTGGTCTGCCCGGCCGTCATCCCAAACAGTTCGCGCATCCCCGAGGCCAACGACCAGCGGCTCACCGTCCGGGAGCACGCCGAGATGTTCGGGACCGGTCGCGATCGACCGCTGCGGGCCGCTGTGGATGCCTACGCGGCGATCACCGACCACCTCCTGGCGCGGGCCGGGGTGGTGGCCGGCGACCCGTCCGGGCTGCGTCTCCTCGAGGAGATCGACTTCGAGGAGCCGGACCTCGCCCGGGTGGCCTCGGCCATCCGCCGGGTCAAGTCGGGGCGCGGCCTCGACGACGAGGAGCTGGCCGAGGTGCTGGGGCGCTCGGTCGATTGGGTCCGGAACACCCTCGCCTTCGGCACCGAGCACCCCGAGGGGGAGGACCGTCTCACCATCCGGCCGAGGTCTCGCGTCGGGGTGCGAGAGCTCGCCGGCTCGCGGCCTCCGCGGTGGCGTCCCTGAACCGGGCCGAGGCCCCTCGCTTCCCTCGCGATCGGCTCACCTGGCTCGGCTACATCAGCATCTCGACCTATGGCTTCTACGTCTACGCCCTGGGTCCGGTGGTCGCCTTCCTCCGCCAGGAGCTGCACCTCACCTACACCCTGACCAGCCTCCACGCCACCCTCTGGTCGGTGGGTTCGGTGCTGGCCGGCCTGACCCTCCACCGCCTCGCCCGGCGTCTCGGCCGCCACCGCCTCTTCTGGCTGGCCGCGGGCACCACCGCCGTGGGGGCACTCCTCTTCATCGCCGGGCACGCCTTCGAGGTCACCCTGCCGGCGGCCTTCATCCTGGGCACCGGGGCCACGCTGGTGGGGGCGGTGAGCTCGGTCTTTCTCGCCGATCGGCACGGGCAGCAGCGCGACCGCGCCCTGGTTGAGGCCAACCTCGGGGCGAGCGGCGTCGGCGCCTTCGTCCCGGCACTGCTCGGCCTGCTGGCTCTGACCGTGGTTGGCTGGCGGTCCGCGCTGCTGCTGCCGCTCCTCGTGCTGGGCGCGCTCTTCCTGGTCCTGGGACGGGTTCCCATGCCCAGACCGCCGGTCGCGGTCTTGACGGTCGGGAGGATGCCCCGGGCTTTCTGGGCCCCCTGCCTGCTGGTGGCCCTGGCCGTGGGGATCGAGTTCTGCGTGCTCTTCTACTCCGTCCCGCTGCTCGGCATCGGTGCCAGGCTCTCCACCGCCGACGCCGCGGCCGCCCTCAGCCTCTTCGTGGCCGGCGAGTTCGCCGGGCGTCTGGCGGGAGCGTGGCTGACGCGGGCGCCGGGGCGCACGGCTCGCCTCGTCGGCATCGCCCTGGGGGTCGCCTTTGCCGGCTTCCTCGTGCTCTGGCTCGGCCGGGCCATCCCCCTCGAGGTGGTGGGCCTCTTCGTCACCGGCGTCGGAATTGGCAACCTCTACCCGCTGACGCTCGCTCTGGCGCTGGGAGCCGGCGCTGGCAGGACCGCCCAGGCGATGTCCCGGGTCCAGGTGGGGGTCGGGATCGCCATGGGCATCGCCCCCCTCCTCCTCGGCGTGCTCTCCGACCGCGTCGGGGTGGTTCGAGCGCTCGCTGTCGAGCCGGCCCTCACCGTGGTCGCGGTGCTCGTGCTACTGGTCATCGTCCGCGCAGGGCGCGGCGAGCCGGCCACCGCGTGAGCTGCGGGACCAGATGGGGAACCTCCAGGCCGTCAGACGGGATCGCTGATCCAGCCATCGCAGGGCGATGCGCGGCGATCAGTCCTGCTACTTCTGGGCCGTCCCCGCGGCGGGGACTCCCGGCCCCTCGGGGGTCGGCGTCCGGCCGAAGGCGGCGAGGTAGGCCGGGTCGGGACGCCCCTGGATGTGGTGGACGTAGGGCACCAGCACCCGCGAGACCTGCACCTGCAGGGCGGCGGCGATGGGCACGGCGAGAAGCGACCCGACCAGACCGGCGAGCACCCATCCCACCACCAGGGCCAGCACCACGGCCAGCGCGGGGAGGGCGAGCACCCGGTTCATCACCACCGGCACGACCGTGTTGGCGTCGATCATCTGGAACACCCCCAGCACCACCATCACCAGCACGGGGTACTCCGGCGACACCGTGAAGCCGAGCAGCGCCGCCGGGAGGACGCCGAGGATGGCGCCGATCATCGGGATGGCTGCGGCGATGCCGGCGAAGAGGCCGAGCAGGACGGGGCTGGGCAGCCGGAGCACGAAGCAGGCGACACCGGTCGCGACACCGACCACGACCATGTTGATGGCGACCGCTCGGAGGTAGCCGCCCATCCGGTAGCCGGTGTCCTGGATGACCTCCACGACCAGTGCCTGGGCGCGGGGCGGGAAGAGGTCGACCAGAAACGACTTGAGCCGGTCGCTGGTGGTGAGCCAGAGGAAGCTCATCACCAGCACCAGGACCAGATCCGCCACGGCCCCGGCGATGGTCCCGCCGATGGTGACCAGGTCCTGGCCGGCCTGTCCCAGCGCGCCCTCCACCTGGCCGGAGAGCTGAGCTTTGCTGATGCCGACGTGCCTCTCGACGATGGTGATGAAGTGGACCGCGGACTTCTGGTACGCGGGGAAGTGCCTGGCCAGGCTCTCCGCCTCGCTCACCACCGGCTGGACCAGGAGGGCGACGATGATCACCAGAACGGCGAGCACCATCAGGTAGACGACGGCGATGGCTGCGGCGCGCGGGAGGTGCAGCTCCTGGACCCGGGAGACGAGTGGCCGCACCCCCTCGGCGATCACCACAGCGATCAGGAAGAGCAGCACCAGGCTGGCGACCTGGACGATCACGAAGACGAGGGCGAGGACCAGCAGGACGGTGAGCGCCGCCCCGACCAGCGTGCGCATCTTCACGACCTGGCGCGCGTCACGCCTGCGCTCCTGAAGGTGCTGGGGGACGGGCACCGGCTCGGCGGGCGGCGCGCCCTCGCTCCGCCCTCCCCGCGGCGCCGGCTTGGTGGACTCGGACACGGCGCCAACCGTAGCAGGGATCGGCGGCCTTCACGGCGCCACCGCGCAGGTCAGAGGCCGGTCAGGTGGACTCCCACCGAACGACGGGACAGGCGATTGATGCTGAGCAGAAGGACGGTCAGTTGCTCGAGGTGGTGGGCGTTGCCGAGACGGCCCGCGTCCACCACGCGCACTCCGGGGATGACTCCGGCGATCCGGCGGGCGTCCGCCTTGGCGCCCTCGTCGTCGCCGCAGAGGAGGACGTCCTCGTCGAGGTCCCGGTCGAGGCGGCTCAGGTGCACGCTGCTCACGGTGTGGAAACCGGCCACGATCCGGCTGGAGGGGAGCAGCGCCGCGACCTGCTCTGCGGCAGAGCCCTCGGGGACCCTCACCGCCACCGGGCCGAGTGCCGGGTCGAAGCTGACCGGGACCGTGGTGCTGACCACCACCTTGCCGGCGAGCGCTCCGGCGAGCTCGGGGAGGAGGCCCGCCTGCGCCTCATAGGGCACGGTGAGGATGGCCAGGTCCGCGCCGGCCCCGGCGTCGGCGTTGGTGGCGCCTCTGATCGTCGCCACTCCGCCCAGAGCCGTCACCCGCTCGGCGATGTCGAGGGCGTGCTGCAGGTCGCGGGAGCCGATGATGACGGGCAGGCCTCCGCGGGACAGCCGGAGCGCAAGGCCCGGGCCGAGCCGGCCGGTACCACCGATCAGGGCGACCGTCTGAGGCATCTGCCAAGTCTATGGGCCGCAGCCTTCCGCGCCGGTGGTGACGCGCGCTCCGTCACCGGCCCGCGCCGCGTGCAACGCCCGCTCGGTCAGAATGGGTGATCCGAGCGGGCCGCTGGCCCAGGTCGAGGGAGTGGAGCAGATGGAGTTCCGTCGCGTCGGCGAGTCTGGGCTTGAGGTTTCGGTTGTCGGGGTGGGGTGCAACCAGTTTGGCCGCCGGGTGGATGCCCCCGGGGCGGCGCGCATCGTGCACGCGGCCCTCGACGCCGGGGTCACCTTGTTCGACACCGCCGACGTCTACGGAGGTGGGGAGTCCGAACGGCTACTGGGTGCGGCGCTCCGGGGCCGGCGCGATGCCGCCATCGTGGCGACCAAGGTGGGCAGCCAGATGGGGGAGGGGCCGTACAACTCCGGCGCTTCGCGCCGCCACATCCGGGACGGAGTCGAGGCCAGCCTGCGCCGGCTCGGGACCGACTGGATCGACCTGTACCAGATCCACGTCCCCGATGCCGACACGCCCATCGAAGAAACCCTCTCAGCGCTCGACGACCTGGTGCACGAGGGCAAGGTCCGGTACATCGGCTGCTCAAACTTCAGCAGCTGGCAGATCGCCGACGCCGATTGGACCTCCTACATCCACCATTTCAGCCGCTTCATCAGCGCCCAGAACGAGTACAGCCTGCTCAACCGCGGTGTCGAGGCCGAGGTGGCCCCGGCCTGTGAGCACTTCGGCCTCGGCCTGATCCCCTACTTCCCCCTGATGCGGGGCCTGCTCACCGGGCGGTACCGGCGCGGGGAGACTGCCCCCGAGGGGGGCCGCCTCTCCGGCGAGGCGGGCGACGAGTTCCTCACCGACGCCAACTTCGACATCGTCGAGGGCCTCTCCGCCTACGCGCGGCACAAGGGGACCGACCTCCTCGGCGTCGCCATCGGGGGCCTCTTGGCCCAGCCGGCGGTGGTCTCGGTCATCGCCGGGGCGAGCCAGCCGGAGCAGGTGCTGGCCAACGTCGAGGCCGCGGAGTGGGCGCCGAGCCCGGAGGACCTCGAGGAGCTGGACGCCATCGCTCCGTCGCGGCGACCGCCGGGCGAGTAGCTCCCGTGAAGCTTCTCGAGTACCAGGCCAAGCGGCAATTCGCTCGGGTCGGCATCGAGGTGCCCGCGGGCCGGCTGGCCCGCACTCCGGAGGAGGCCGCCGCTGCCGCCCGGGAGCTGGGCCGGGTGGCGGTCAAGGCCCAGGTGCCGATCGGCGGGCGGGGCAAGGCGGGAGGTATCGCCGTCGTCTCCTCGCCCGAGGAGGCGCACCGGGAGGCGGCTCGCATCCTGGCCATGGAGATCCGCGGCTACCCGGTGCGCTCGGTCTGGTGCGAGGCCGGCCTCGAGATCGCCCACGAGCTGTACCTCGGGATCACTCTCGACCGTGATCGCCGCCGTCTGGCGCTGATCCTCTCCGCCGCCGGTGGGATGGAGATCGAGGAGGTGGCGGCCACATCCCCGGAGAGGATCGCCAAGCTCTGGCCCGACCCCTTCGCCGGACCACACCCTTTCCAGGTTCGCGAGCTGGCCTTCTCGGCGCTCGCCCACGCCCCCGCGCTGACCGAGGCACGAGGCCGCCTCGCCTCCGCCCTGGTCCTTCTTGCCCAGACCCTCTACCGCCTCGCGGTGGATCTCGATGCGGTCACCTGCGAGATCAATCCCCTCGCCCTCACCGTCGGCGGGCGGCTGGTCGCCGCCGACGGCAAGCTGGAGGTCGACGAGAACGCCGAATACCGCCATCCGGAGCTGGCCGCCGAGCTGGCCCTCGACCTGGAGGGCCAGGACGGGCGCACCGGTGAGGACCCCTACGAGGCCGAGGCCAAGCGCCGCGGTCTCACCTACGTCCACCTCCCCGGCGGCAGTATCGGCTGCATCGGCAACGGAGCCGGGCTCGCCATGAACACCCTGGACCTGGTCCAGCAGGTGGGGGGCCGCCCCAACAACTTCCTGGACATCGGCGGCGGTGCCAATGCGGAGAAGGTGCGGGCCTCGCTGGCCATGATCCTGAGCGACCCCGATGTCCGCGGCGTCTTCATCAACATCTTCGGCGGCATCACCCGTGGCGACGAGGTGGCCCGGGGCATCGTCCATGCCCGCGACGAGCTGGGCATCACCCTGCCCTTGGTGGTGCGCATGACCGGCACCAACGAGGAGGAGGGTCGCCGCATCCTCTCCGAGGCCGGCATCGTGCCCGGGACCAGCGCGCCCGACGCCGCCCGCAAGATCGTCGAGCTGGTGGGGGGCGCCCGGTGAGCCACGCCATGCCTGCCGCGCCGCTCCGGAGCGGACACTGATGGCCATCCTCATCGACGCCTCCACCCGGGTGCTGGTCCAGGGAATCACCGGTCGCGAGGGGAGCTTCCACACCCAGCAGATGCAGGCGTATGGCACTCGCGTCGTCGCCGGCGTGGTGCCCGGCCGGGGTGGGGGCGAGACCCTGGGTGTTCCCATCTTCGACACCGTCGCCGAGGCGGTTGCCAGGACGGGTGCGGACACCGCCTTCACCATCGTGCCGCCCCCGTTTGCCGCCGACGCCGTGATGGAGGCGGCCGCGGCCGGTTTGCGCCTTGGGGTCTGTGTCACCGAGGGCATCCCGGTGCTCGACATGGTCCGGGCCACCGCCTTCGTCGCCGGCACCGCCATGCGCCTGATCGGCCCCAACTGCCCGGGGGTGATGACCCCGGGGCAGGCCAAGATCGGCTTCATCCCCAACCACGTCGGGCGTCCCGGGCGGGTCGGGGTGGTGGCGCGGAGCGGCACCCTCACCTACGAGGTGATCCAGGGCCTCTCCGAAGCCGGGTACGGCGAGACGACGGCGGTGGGGATCGGGGGTGACCCCGTGCTCGGCTCCACCTTCGTCGACATCCTCCCCCTCTTCGCGGGCGACCCCGCGACCGAGGCGGTGGTGCTGGTCGGAGAGATCGGGGGATCGGACGAGGAGAGGGCCGCCCAGTGGATCCGCTCGTCCGGGTTCGACCGGCCGGTGATCGCCTTCATCAGCGGGCGGACGGCTCCCCCGGGGAAGCGGATGGGCCATGCCGGGGCGATCATCAGCGGGACCACGGGGTCTGCCCAGGGCAAGATCGACGCTCTCTCCGCCGCGGGAGCCGCCGTCGCCGACACCATCGAGGACGTGGTGCGGCTGGTCGGCGAGAGGCTCACGCCTTAAGGCGTGCCCGGCGTGGCCTCGGTCTGGGGCCTGGGCGCCGCTACCGGGTGGGGTGTGGCCTCGGCTCGGGGGCGTCCCTTCAGCTTCGCCTGGTACATGGCCAGGTCGGCGCTGCGCAGGATGTCGTCCGGACGCTCCTGGCCGGTGGCACTCAGGGCCGCTCCGACGGCCGCGCTGATGACCACCTCCACACCGTCGATGTCATAGGGGGCGCAGAGCCGGCGGGAGATGTCGTCCGCGATGGCGTCCACATCCGCGGGGGCGCGGACGTCCTCCAGCAACACCGCGAACTCGTCACCACCCAGGCGTGCCGCGGTGTCGCTCTGGCGCAGACGCTGACCGATCCGCTCCGCCACCTTGACGAGCAGCTGATCCCCGGCCAGGTGCCCGAGATTGTCGTTCACCTGCTTGAAGCCGTCGAGGTCCAGGAAGAGCAGCGCGATCCGCGCCTCGGGGTTGCGCCGGGCCCGCGCCAGGGCCTGGGTCAGGCGGTCGAGGAAGAGAGTGCGGTTGGGCAGCCCGGTCAGGGCGTCGTGGTGGGCGCCGTAGCGAAGCCTCTCCTCCAGCTCGCGCTGCGCCGTCACATCGGTCAACGAGCCCACCAGACGGGTGGCGGGGCCGTCCGGCGCGGCGCGGATGGCGAGAGCCTGGCAGCGCATCCAGCGGTAGGTGCCGTCGGCGGCGCGGAGCCGGTGCTCGCACTCCATCAGCTCCCGCGTGCCGTCGACACAGTCGCTCACCGCCTTGCGCAGCCGGGGCAGGTCGCCCGGATGCACCCGCCGGAACCACTCGTCGGGGCTGGTTCCCAGGTCAGATCCCCGCTGCCCGATCAGCGTCTTCCACCGGTCCGAGTAGTAGATGCTCGATGTGCCGAGTTCCCAATCCCAGAGACCGTCGTTGGCCGCCCGCGCCGCCAGTGCGTAGCGCTCCTCACTGCGCTGGATCTCCTCGACCAGGTCGCGTTCGCGCTTGTAGGCCCGGGCCAGGTCCTCGGTCTGGGAGCGAAGCCATTCGGTCATCACTTCGCGCTCCACCGCGACGCTGACCAGGGCGCTGTTCTCGAAGTGCAGATCCCGCCCCGTGACCTGGGTGACCTCGACCGGGGCGACCATGGCCATCAGCCCGAGATCCATGCCATTGGTCCTGATGGGCATCACCAGTCCAACGTCGCCGGGTGTCCATTGCACGCTCTCGAGGAGTCCAGCCGGGGGGAAGTCCTCGACCCGGACCTGGGTGGGGAGCTGGGCGAGCGGGGGGCCCTCTCGCGCGTAGGTGCCCGTCATGGTCAGGAGATGCTGGCGCTCCCCACCTTCCTCGCGATCCGCCGACCAGAGACCGAGGCAGCCCACCCGCGCCGTGGTGTGATCGAGCCAGCCGAGGGATCGGGGGTCGCCGGTGCTGCCGCTCACCAGGGCCATGCTCAACTGGTGCTCCCGGCGCATCTGCAGGTTGAGCACAGTGTTGGCCGTCGACTCGCGCTGTGCCAGCAATCGGGAGAGCTCCACCAGGATCTCGGTGATGCCGGCCTGCAGATGCGCCGCGTCCTCGGCGGGGTCCCGGGCCGCCTCCAGTTCCTGCCAGTAGCGGCGCGCGCAATTCACACTCGCCGTGATCGTGGTCCAGCGCGGACTGATCGAGAAGAGCGCCTGGGCCGCCTCGCGGGGGGCGCATCCCCCGGCCTGGTCGCTCTCCTTGCCCAGCTGCGCGCAGCGCGCGATGGCCTCCACGGCCACGTCGAGCGCTGCGGACTGCTCGGGAGGCAGCGGTTCGATGCCGTTCAGGAGCCGCTGGAGCCGGAACCGGAGCCGGTCCTTCGGAGTGGTGGGGAGAGCGGTGCCCGGGTCACCGAACACCTCCGGCGCCGAGCCGGTCGCGCAGCCGCAGGACTCCCGGGCGACGAAGGACGTCGGCACCCGATGGACTTCCGGCGCCACCGCACGGCCCGCCACCAGTTCGAGGATGAGGGTGGCGGCGCGGTGACCGGTGGTGGTGAAGGTCTGGCGCACCGTCGAGAGAGTCGGGCGTACCGCCGCGGCCGCATCCACGTCGTCGAAGCCGACGACCGCCTGGTCGTCAGGCAGGTCCATGCCCGCCTCCGAAAGCGCCTTCATGAGGCCCAGCGCGTTGTAGTCGGTGGCCGCCAAGACGGCGGTCGATGGCATGCCCGCGGCGAGCATCGCCCTCCCCGCCGCCTCGCCCGTCCCCTCCAGGTTGTCGGCCGTTTCGAAGAGGAGGCGTGCGTCCGGCTCGATGCCGTGGTCGACGAGCGCCTCCCGGTAGGCCTCGTAGCGCTCCCGAGTATCCGCCTGGAAGAGGCTGCCCACGAAGGCGATGCGCCGGTGACCGTGCTCGACGAGATGGCCCATGGCCTGGAGGACCCCGAGACGGTTGTCCGCCCGGACCACCGGGCAGGAGAAGCCCTCCACCTCCTCGCTGAGCAAGACCACGGGCTTGCCGGCGTCGCGCAGGGACTGCAGGTACGACCGGTCGACCGCATTCACCACGACGATGAATCCGTCCACCTGGTCCCAGGCCACCCGGAGGCTGTAGTGCGGCACCAGGGCGTCGAGGCTACCCTGGCTCGGGTCGAGGGTCTGGATCGCCACCAACCGGCCATTGGCCCGGGCGACCGTGTCGGAAATCGCCGAGAGCACCGCGCCCATGTAGCTGCCGGCGATCAACGGTGACAGGACCCCGATCCTGAGCTGTCCGTCCCGCCTCTCGACCACCGGCCACGCCTCCAACGCTGCGGCACATGACCGCTTCGGCGGTATGTCAACGCCAGCGGGTCACGCCCGCGCGCCGGCGGCCAGTGGAGGCGCAGCCTCTCGCGGATTCTGGCATCCTCGGTGGAGCGATTTCCCGGCTGCCGGGGAGTTGTCATCATCTCGGCACAATTCTTCCCTCGGAACTCGTGAAACTCCGCGGACGGCCCGGGTTCCGCGCGACCGTCCGGCCGCGAGGCGGACGCAACGGCAACGCGAGTGGCGTGGTTGCTGAGATCACGCCCGGCCGGCGGCCTGCCACGGGGGGCCGCAACGGGGCCCACGTCGATCGTCATCGCGGGCAGGCGCGGGCGGCACCGATCGTGCCTCCGGCATCTCCGGTTCCCCACTTCCCGGTTGCCCTGGTTTACGCTTGCCGGCGACCCAAAGCTTCCCCACACCCCGTCGACGTTCCAGAAGAGGGACCTGATCGGCCGGGTCCACGGTGGGGCGGGCGTCCGCCCACCTCACGACTCCCGACCGGAACTAATCGAGATGGCACCGAGAACGCGCCTCCGGCGCTCGCGGTATCGCGTCCTCCCCCGCTGGATGACGAGCAAGCGCACGGTCGTCGCCGTCGTGGTGGTGGTGGCCGCCATCGGCGGCGTCTTCGCCTATCGGACCCTGGACGGTCTGGCGCATCTCTTCCACACCAACGTGGCCTCCGTCGTCGGGAGCCTGGTCCGGGGAGAGAGTGGCTCAAAAATCCAGAACAACCAGGTTGCCGCGGAACAGCGGATCAACATCGCTCTCTACGGTTACGGTGGCGCCGGACACGACGGGGCCTACCTCTCCGACTCGATCATGGTCATCTCCATCCAGCCGCACGCGACCGGCCCTCCGCAGGTCGCCGAGATCTCGATTCCCCGCGACTGGTACGTGCCGATGTACAACGCGGCCGGCAAGAAGGTCGACGAGGGCAAGATCAACCAGGCCTACAGCGACGGTGTACTCGACGGCGACGGCGGGGTCCAGGCCGGCCAGGAGGACGCTGGGGGCGCGATGGCGGACGCCGCCCTCTCTCACCTTCTCGGCATCCCCATCGACTACTTCGTGGGGCTCGACTTCACCGCCTTCAAGCAGGGCGTGGACGCCGTGGGAGGCATCGACATCGACGTCCCGGTCAGCTTCTTCGACCCCCAGTACCCCTCGTGCGACGCTGACACGTGCCCGTACACGGAGATCAGCTTCAAGGCGGGTGAACAGCACATGAGCGGCGCCACCGCCCTCGAGTACGCGCGATCCCGTCACGGGGATAACGGTCAGGGCACCGACTTCGCGCGCAGCCAGCGCCAGCAGCAGATCCTGACCGCCATCAAGGCGAAGGTGCTCTCCATCGGTGGCATCGGTGATCTCCCCAGCCTGCTCGACGCGCTGGGCGGAAACGTCGACACCAACATGACACTCGACGATGTCGAGGCGATCTACAACCTGGTGAAGGGAGTCAACTCCACCTCCATCGTCCACGCCGGCCTGGACGCCACCAACTTCCTTTACGAGTGCAATGTGCCCACCTGTGCTGCCGATTACCTCTACGCCGACGACGGCAGCTACGCGACCATCGACCACTTCATCCAGAAGGTCTTCGCCCCTCCGGCCTCCCTCGGCGAGGACCCGCACGTCGGCATCGAGGACGGCAGTGGCACGGGCAATGGGGCCTCCGCCCGCTGGGTCGGAATCTTCGGCGACTTGGGCTGGTCGACCCAGGACCTGGGTAGGGTCCCGACCACTTCCGGGACTGCGGTCATCGATCAGAGTGGCGGAACCGAGACTGCGGCTGCGAAGTGGTTCGCGGCATACTTTGGTGTCCCCGTCACGACGGTGCCGCCGCCCAGCCCGGGAGCGACCGGCTCCACAGACGGAGTGATCGTCGTCCTCGGCCAGGACGAGGAGAGCGCCTTCAACCACGACCCGGGATATGGGAGCTGACCTTGCGCATCGGCATCCTCACCGGGGGCGGTGACGCTCCCGGGCTCAACGCGGCCATCCGCGGGGTGGGACGGCGTGCCCTCGCCCACGGCGATACTGTCATTGGTGTCAAGAACGGCTGGGCCGGCCTGATCGGCGACGGCGACTTCATGGAACTGGACCGCCGCCTCTTCTCGGGCATCCTTCAGCTCGGGGGCACCGTGCTGGGAAGCTCCCGGACCAACCCGATGAAGCGCGAGGGTGGCCGCGAGGAGGTCCTCCGCAACCTCGGTCGGGCCGAGCTGGATGCCCTGGTCGCCATCGGCGGCGACGACACCCTCTCGGTGGCCGCCTGGCTGGCGGACCACGGTGGGCCGGTGGTCGGCGTCCCCAAGACGATGGACAACGACCTCTCGGTGACCGACTACTGCATCGGTTTCGACACGGCGGTGAGCCGGGTCGCCGAGGCGCTCGACCGGCTCCACACCACCGCCGCCTCCCACCACCGGGTGATGGTGGTCGAGGTGATGGGCCGGGACACCGGCTGGGTGGCCCTGATGGGAGGCCTGGCTGGCGGTGCGGACCTGATCCTGATCCCCGAGATCACCGTTACTCTCGACGAGATCATCGACCGCCTTCAGAAGCGCCTCCAGAGCGGCCACGACTTCAGCATCATCGTGGTCGCCGAGGGCGTGCAGGTGGCCGGCGTCACCGACCAGCAGACGGGCGACGGCAAGGTCGATGCCTTCGGCCACGCCCAGCTGAGCAAGCGCGGGGTCGCGGAGACCCTCGCGGAAGTCATCGAGGAGCGCCTCGGTCACGAGACCCGGACCACGGTGCTCGGGCACACCCAGCGGGGCGGTACCCCGTCGGCCTACGACCGGATCTGGGCCACCCGGGTGGGCGTCGCCGCCTACGACCTGGTGCTCGCCAAGAGCTGGGGGATGATGCCCGTGGTGCGCAACGGGACCGTCGAGACGGCCCCGATCGGCGATGTCGCCCGGCAGCAGCGCCGCGTCCCGGCGGACCTGTACGAGCTGGCCAAGATCTTCTACTAGT
>Ga0182027_10004186_pt1 | contig 22495 bp, 14 predicted proteins | sample 712E1DmetaG_FD_121300 | JGI IMG/M metagenome (GOLD analysis project Ga0182027, IMG submission 121300) | Permafrost microbial communities from Stordalen Mire, Sweden - 712E1D metaG (Illumina Assembly) | ecosystem: Environmental > Terrestrial > Soil > Wetlands > Permafrost | place: Sweden... | reverse complement strand
CCCCCGACCTTTGGGTTATGAGCCCAACGAGCTACCACTGCTCCACCCCGCAATATTGTGGGTGCAAATCTAGTATAAACCAAACAATTGCCAAAACAATTTGTTATTTATTTTGAGGAGAGCTCGAAGTCCGAAGGAAATGCAATAAGACTTTTTCCGACTTCCGGCTTCCGACTTCCGACTTTCATTATAAATTACTAAGTTTGCCATGTTACTTTAAATTAGTAAATTAACAAGAATCATCATTAATCCGGAAAGCTATGCCACGTGTATTCAAAGCTCTTGATATTGAAAAAGAAGATAAAGAAGTAAAACGCGATTATCTCGACAGACATATGCCTCATGTATTTTGTGCCGACCAGGTAAGGAGAGGCGAAAAATTTGAAGTTAAAGTAAAGCTTGGTGATGAATATGTCCATCCCGATGACCCTGATCATTTCATAAGTATTATACAATTATGGAACAGGGAGACTCTTCTGGCAGAGGCCAGATATACTGCAGGAGTTTATGGAAATAAACCGGCCCACTTTGAAATTGATTTTTATATCGTCGCTCCTGATGTTTCTATGAATCTTTCAGCTATGGCAGTCTGCACAAAACATGGATTGTGGCAGAGCGAGGACAAACCTGTTAGAGTTATCTGATCTGCAAAATATACCGGTTTTATTATCTGAATCTGTTTTCATGAAACAGGTTTATTATCTTTGTCCGGCTATTATAATCTGAAAGATGGCAAAGAACGAGAAAAAAAAACGCAATTGGCGCGATAAATATAAATTCGCGATTTTTAATGACCATACATTTGAAGAAGTTTGGCGTATAAGACTTACACAATATAATGCTTTCCTGCTTATAGCATTTCTTGTCCTTTTTATAATCGGCGCCACCACTTCAATAATAGCTTATACAAATATCAGAGAATTTATTCCCGGATATCCCGATGTCAATATGCGGAAAAATATTCTAATGAGCGCAATAAGGCTTGATTCTCTGGAACGGGAAATTGCGCTCAGAGACAGATATTTTGCAAACCTTAACGCTATTATTTCAGGGAAGCAACCGGTTGATATCATTCCTCACCAGGATACAACAAAAAACTACGGGACAATTAAATTTAACAACTCACCTGAGGATCAGGCATTAAGAACAAAGGTTGAAAAAGAGGAACAGTTTAATCTATCTCTGGGCCCAAGGATAAATGAATCTACCAGTCTGGCAAGTCTTCACTTTTTCCCACCGGTGAAAGGTATTGTTTCCGGTAAATACGACCTGAGGACCAAACATTTCGGGACTGATATCGTTACAAAACCCAAATCCCTGGTAATGGCTGCTCTCGATGGCACTGTTATCTTTACCGGGTGGACTATGGAAACAGGATATGTAATAGAAATACAGCATGTTAATAATCTTGTTTCAGTTTATAAACATAATGCAAGCCTGCTAAAAGAAGCCGGTGACCTGGTCAGAGCCGGCGAAGCTATTTCGGTTGTTGGTGACTCTGGGGAGCTTTATACAACCGGCCCTCATCTTCATTTTGAGATATGGTATAAAGGAAGTCCACTTGACCCGGAAAAACATATCCTGTTTTAATAATAAAGAAATTCGTTAATGCCAAAAAGAATCGCTTTATTAGGATCGACAGGATCTATTGGTACTCAGGCGCTCAACGTAATATCAAGATACCCTGAAGAATTTATTGTTGAGATTCTTACGGCCGGGAACAATATTGAACTTTTAATTGAGCAGGCAAAAAAATTTCTCCCCGATTCTGTTGTGATCGGTAATAGCGCACATTATAAGCTTCTTAAAGAGAGTCTTAAACATCTTCCGGTGAAAGTCTATGCAGGCAGCAAGGCAATTGAACAGGTTGTTACCGGCGAAAATGTAGATATAGTACTGGTTTCAATGGTGGGATACTCAGGACTGAAACCAACAATTGCGGCAATCAAAGCAGGGAAAGATATTGCCCTTGCAAACAAGGAAACTCTTGTAGTTGCCGGTCATATTATAAGTGAAGCTATCCTGAAATCAGGCAGCAGATTAATACCGGTAGATTCAGAACATTCTGCTATATTTCAGTGTCTTGCAGGTGAATCGAGAAACCTGATTGAAAAAATTACTCTTACTGCTTCAGGAGGCCCGTTTCTGAATTATTCATATAAGAAGCTGAAAACTGTCGGACCAGAAGATGCGCTTCATCATCCTAACTGGAATATGGGGAATAAAATAACGGTCGATTCAGCCTCAATGATGAATAAAGGACTTGAAGTAATTGAGGCAAAATGGCTTTTTGACCTGAATCCGGGACAGATTGATGTTCTTATTCATCCTCAATCAATAATACATTCTTTTGTCCATTTCTCTGATGGCTCAGTTAAGGCACAGCTTGGAGTTCCTGATATGAGAGTTCCTATTCTGTACGCACTCAGCTATCCTGAAAGATTTATTTCAGACCTGCCCAGACTAAATCTTAATGATTATAAAAGTCTGGAATTTCAGCCCCCCGATCTGAAAAAATTTCGTAATCTTGCCCTCGCTTATTCGGCATTAAAGGAAGGAGGAAATATGCCTTGCATATTAAATGCGGCTAATGAAATAGCAGTGGACGCATTTCTTAACAGGAAAATTGAATTTCTCCATCTGCCGGATGTTGTGGAATACACTATGAATGAAACAGAATTCTCGCCTTCACCTGACCTTGAATATCTTGAAGTCACTGACAGGAATGGAAGAAAGGTGGCATTGGATTATATAAATAAACTTGATAAATTGAAATGACTATAATAATTAAAATCGTTCAGTTTTTGATGAGCCTATCCATTCTTGTAATTATACATGAATTCGGACATTTTATCCTTGCCAAACTCTTTAAGGCAAGGGTTGAGAAATTCTACCTGTTTTTCGATCCCTGGTTCTCATTATTTAAATTTAAAAGAGGCGAGACAGAATATGGAATTGGATGGCTTCCTCTCGGCGGTTATGTAAAAATATCGGGCATGATCGATGAATCAATGGACCGTGAACAGATGAAACAGCCGCCACAACCATGGGAATTCAGATCAAAAACCTCCTGGCAAAGGCTTCTTATAATGACCGGCGGTGTACTCATGAATTTTATATTTGCTATTCTTATTTACGTTATGGTTTTATTTGCCTGGGGTGAAACTTACCTTCCTACTGCTAACGTAAAATATGGGATTGTTACAGATTCTGTCGGATATTCAATTGGTCTTAAAAACGGAGATAAAATACTTTCTGTCGACAATACATATATAGATGATTTCAGGCAAATAATTCCCGATATTGTTCTGAACAAGCGTAAAACAATCCAGGTTGATCGTGATGGACAAAAACTAAATATTGATATCCCGCAGGATTATTCAAATAAAATTCTGAAAAATAAAGGACAGATCGATGCCCGGTTTCCATTTGGCCCGTTTGTTATAAATTCTTTCTCAAAGGATTCTCCTGCAAAAATAGCAGGTGTGCTGCCCGATGATGAACTAATTGGCCTGGACAGTATAAAATTCACATATTACGATGAGTTTCAGAAATATCTGTTCGAGAACAGGAACAGACCCATTGTTCTGAACCTTAAGCGAAAAGGAGAAAACCTTAACCTCAAAGTCAAACCTGACACAACAGGAGTTCTCGGAGTAAAAAGGCTTGCATATGAAAATACCTTTGAATTCAAAACAGTCAGATATGGTTTTATCCAGTCCGTGCCCGCCGGACTGAACAAAGGATTCAAAACAATTGCCAATTACCTGAAACAATTTAAACTGATCTTTTCGAAACACAGCAAAGCTTATGAATCTCTCGGAGGGTTTATTACAATAGGAAACATATTCCCGGGAGTTTGGGACTGGGAAGCGTTCTGGAATCTGACTGCATTTCTTTCTATAATTCTGGCTATAATGAATATATTACCAATTCCCGCCCTTGATGGTGGTCACGTTATGTTTTTACTTTTCGAGGTAGTTACAGGGAAGAAGCCAAGCGACAAGTTTTTGGAATATGCCCAGATTGTAGGGATGGTCATCCTTATCTCATTACTTCTTTATGCAAACGGGAATGATATTCTTCGTATGATTAGAAAATAGATTTAACATTTTTCCGTTTGTTATTATTAAAGTAATTATAACTTTGTAAAAAAATTAATACATAAGGCCATGGGAGATATTGGTTTTTCGGAGATTTTGCTTATTCTGTTGGTTGTGGTTCTTCTTTTCGGAGGACGGAAAATTCCAGAACTGATGAAAGGGATTGGTCAGGGGATGAAAGAATTTAAAAAAGCTTCCAGATATGACCCTGAGGAAGATAAAAAGGAAACTATTAAAAAAGACTAACAACTTTCCTTTACAAATATTAATTATAAACCTGTGACTTATTTGTTGCAGGTTTTCTTAATTATATGAATTTCTCAGAGGCTTAATTCAGACAGCTTATATAAACTGATAGACTTTATCAGTCTGTTTTCTCATATTTTTGATTCCTTCTCCGGGGTACAAAACCAGCCTCCTTAATAATTGACTGCATTTCATTCGCGGTGAATCTGTTTCCGGAGCCGGCAGCGCTGACAACATTCTCTTCAATCATAATTGATCCTAAATCATTAGCTCCAGCTTGCAGGGATAGCATTGCAATCGCCTTACCAACAGTCAGTATAGAGGATTGGATGTTCTGAATATTATTAAGCATTATCCTGCTGATAGCAATTGTTCTTATATATTCAGATCCGTTCACATTGTTTTTAATGCCATATTTTTCCGAAAGCACAGTTCCTTTATCCTGATACGGCCAGGGAATAAATGAAATAAATCCATAATGACCAGACGGCTTTTGTTTCTGAAGGTTCCTCAGACTGACCAGATGCTGTATCCTCTCTTCCCTTGTCTCAACATGACCAAACATCATTGTTGCCGAAGTAGGGAGATTAAGAATATGCGCTTCACGCATCACTTCAAGCCATTCATTTGACGTTGCTTTGTGAGGAGAAACAATTTTTCTGACACGATCCGATAATATTTCAGCTCCGGCACCCGGAAGACTGTCAAGTCCTGACTCAATGAGTTTCATTAATACATTTGAGTAGGTAAGATGCTCTTTTTTTGAAAGATAAACTATTTCGGGAGGACCAAGAGCATGCAGTTTTAAAGTCGGATACAAAGATTTTAATCTGAAGAAAAGATCAGTATAAAATCCAAGACTAAGATCGGGATTCATGCCTCCCTGCAAAAGTAATTGATCCCCACCGAGTTCGAATAGTTCATCAATCTTTTGAATGTATTCTTCAATCGTGGTGATATAAGCATCCGGGGAGTTTTTTTTTCTGCAGAAATTACAGAAACTGCATTGAGAAAAACAGACATTAGTAATATTTACATTTCTGTCAATCATCCATCCTGCCTCATTCCCCGGATTTAGCTTTTGCCTTATTGCATTAGCCACAAACATAAGCTCTTCCGTTGGTGCATTGTCGTAAAGCTTCAGCCCTTCCATGGTCGTTAGCTCCTCAGCATTTATTGCCCTGTCGTATATATAATTCAGTTTCATGACAGATTTTTCCCAATAATAATCCGGTGAGTTTTTATCATCCTGCTGTGTTTGCAAAGGTAACTCTTTGGCAATAATCCAATCAATTATTTGATTAACTTTACCTTCTTTTTAAATATTTTGAATTTTATGAAACCTGAAATTTTAACTATAACCAAAATATCTGCTGATCAGTCCGTTGTCTGTATTATTGGAAGCAATACACTCCCTGATAATCTTTCACTTTCCAGGAGTGAAACCGAATACGCCAGGAAAAAACTCCGGGAGAAAGAAGATTATGTTTTCATTAATTCATATCATAAATGTACTTATCTTGTCAGGATCAAAGATGAACTTCCTGAGTACCTGCAGAAAGAAGAACTCCGGAAAACAGCCTATACAATCCTGAAACTCATCAAATCAAACAACCATAAAGAGCTTGTTATTACCTCACATAAAGCATTTAACGGTGCCATTGAATCCTTTACCGAAGGTCTGATTCTAAGTTTTTATTCTTTTAAAAGATATAAAACCAGTGAAGACAAAGATGACAATGAGCTGTTGCCCGAAAAGCTTCTTTTAAAAGGTGACATAACAGATTCTGATTTGAAATGGCTCATTGAAACCACAGACGCTGTTTATCTTACACGGGATATGATCAATGATCCTCCCAATCATCTTAATACAACAGCATTGGCAAAGGAGATCGTCCGCATGGGCAAGATTGCCGGATTCTCTGTGGATGTATTAAATAAAGGAAAGATAGAGGCTCTGAAAATGGGGGGGCTTCTCGCAGTAAATCGTGGAAGTGTGGATCCTCCGGTATTCTGCATCATGGAATGGAACCCGGCAAACAAGGTAAATAAAAAACCAGTTGTGCTTATCGGAAAGGGAGTAATTTATGATACCGGTGGACTCAATATTAAAACCGGAGATTTCATGGCCCAGATGAAAACTGATATGGCAGGAGCCGCTACTGTCGCGGGAGTTATTTATTGTGCAGCAAAAACATTGATCCCGCTTCAAATTATTGGGCTGGCACCTGCAACAGATAACCGCCCGGGTGGAAATGCCTATACGCAGGGCGATATTCTAACCATGCATAACAAAACAACGGTTGAAGTTTGTAATACTGATGCAGAAGGCAGACTTATTCTTGCAGATGCAATCAGCTATGCAGGACACTATAATCCGGAAATTATTATTGATATTGCAACTCTTACTGGCTCTGCCGCTATGACATTTGGTAATAAGGCAATAGCTATAATGGGTAACGCTGAAAGAAAGTACTTTTCCCTTCTTGAGGAATGCGGAATGGAAGTTTTTGAGCGAGTCGCTGAACTTCCTTTCTGGGATGATTACGGAGATCTTCTTAAATCAGATATTGCAGACATTAAAAACGTCGGAGGAAAGGAAGCAGGAGCTATTACTGCGGGGAAGTTTCTCGAAAAGTTTACTAAATTCCCAATGATCCATCTTGATATTGCAGGTACGGGAATGCTAAAAAGAGACGATTACTACAGATCAAAAGAGGGAACAGCTTCCGGGCTAAGGCTTCTTGCAACTTTTTTAAAGAGGCTATCTGGACAATATCGGAATAAAAATAAATAGATATATGGAAAGCAAAGCAATTATAATCGGTATCACACAGGGAGATATAAACGGGATTGGATATGAAGTAATAATTAAAGCGCTGACGGATCCCGTTATAAACGAAATTTGTGTGCCAATAGTTTACGGCTCTCCTAAAGTTGCGGCCTACCATCGTAAAGCTTTAAATATTAATAATTTCAGTTTTAATAATATTAGAACTGCCGAAGAGGCAAACCATAAAAGGGCTAATATGATCAACTGCCTCGATGATAATGTTCGTGTGGAACTTGGAAAATCGACAACTCATGGAGGTGAGTGCGCTTTAATCTCCCTTGAAAAAGCGGTGGAGGATATTAAAGAAGGCAAAATCGATGTTCTTGTTACAGCCCCGATTGATAAACATAATGTCCAGTCTGATTCGTTTCATTTTCCTGGCCATACCGAATATCTTAAATCGAAATTCAATAGTGAAGAGACGCTTATGTTCATGATAAGCGAAAGTCTTAAAATCGGAATTGTTACTGGACATGTACCGCTTAATAAGGTCTCCGAAATGATAACTGTTGATTCAGTCCTGAAAAAGCTCAGATTGATGAACCAGTCTCTGCTTGTTGATTTTGCTGTTCGTAAACCACGGATTGCTGTTCTGGGGCTTAATCCACATGCCGGCGATAACGGGCTTTTAGGCAGGGAGGAAATTGATACCATCATTCCGGCTATTCAGAGAGCTCAGCAGGATGGCATTCTTGCGTTCGGACCTTTCCCGGCAGATGGATTCTTTGGTGCAGGTTCTTTTGCCAGTTTTGACGGAATTCTTGCTATGTATCATGACCAGGGAATTACTCCGTTTAAAGCGCTTTCATTTGATACAGGTGTAAATTTTACTGCTGGACTTTCAATAGTAAGAACTTCACCAGTTCATGGGACTGCCTTTTCCATAGCCGGAAAAGGTGAAGCTTCAGAGAACTCATTTCGCCAGGCAATATATATGGCCTGCGATATTTTCAGAAACAGACAGCAATATAAAGACATTTCCCAGAATCCGCTTAAACATCAGGATATAGACATCCGGTCAGATCATGTCGACGAGCTGCCTCCGGATATATTTAATGCAGAACAATCCCTATGATAAACTACATTAAAGGAATTATTGCTGAAATAAATCCAACCTCTGTGACCATTGAAACCGGGGGAGTAGGATATTTTATAAATATTTCAGTCAATACATTTTCTAAACTCGATGGCAAATCAGAATTTAAAATTCTTATTCATGAAGTAATAAGAGAAGATGCCCATCAGCTATTCGGATTTGCTGACAAAGAAGAACGGGATATTTTCCGTCTCCTCATTTCTGTGACAGGAATCGGAGCAAACACAGCACGAATGATGTTATCATCCCTTAGCCCCGGCGAAGTGGAGAAAGCAATAATTGAGTCAAACGTTAATGTTCTTAAGAGTGTAAAAGGAATCGGACTTAAGACAGCTCAAAGGGTGATTGTTGACCTGAAAGACAAAGTTGGCAAAGCCTCACCAACAGGTGAAATATTTACCTTTGCGGACAATACCAGGCGCGAAGAGGCGTTATCTGCTTTGGTAATGCTTGGGTTTGCCAGAAGCGCTGTATCTAAAGTCCTCGAGAAAATAATCAGAGAAGAAAAAAACCTGACTGTTGAGGACCTGATTAAAAGGGCGCTAAAAAATTTGTAATTCAGAATATAGGCTGGATTGAGATCAGGGATATCATATAAGAATCTGCTGCTGATTTTGTATCTCGTACTGTTTGCTGCCTGTCTCTTACAGTCCACTGATGCAAGTTGTCAGGTTGCATTGCAAAATTCGCAACAAGCTGATACATCACGCAAATCAATACTGAAGCTTAAAGACAATTCAGGAATCCCATGGGAGCCGAAACAAAAGGCACCACTATTTCTTGATAATCCTTCAAATATAAAATCCTATGTGATATACAACTCCGAAAAAAACGAATATGTTGTTTATCAGAAGGTTGGTTCGTTTGATTATCGTACTCCTGTTCATATGAGTCCGGAAGAATTCAGAAAATATGAATTTGACAGGGCAATGCGTGATTACTGGGAATCAAGGATTTCAGGCGACGAAAAAGGTTTCAAATCTTCACTTATTCCACAAATTGAAATTGGTGGCGAAGCCTTTGATAAGATATTTGGAAGCAATACTATTAATATTATTCCCCAGGGATCAGCTGAACTGATTTTCGGTATAAATATATCGAAAACTGAAAATCCTACTCTTTCTGAAAAACTCAGAACTATACCTACATTCGACTTTAAGGAAAAGATCCAGATGAATGTTACTGGAACAATTGGTGACAAACTGAAACTGGGTGTAAATTACAATACTGATGCAATGTTCGAATTTGAAAACCGGACTAAGCTTCAGTATGCAGGGAAAGAAGATGAGATACTTAAAAAAGTAGAAGCCGGCGATGTTACGTTACCTCTTACCGGTACACTTATTACAGGAAGCTATAGCCTTTTCGGTCTTAAAACCGAGATGCAGTTCGGTAAACTTACAATGACCACTGTGCTTTCCCAGCAGAAAGGAGAATCATCTGTCGTCCAGGTAAAAGGAGGTGCCCAGATTAGTAATTTTGAAATTCTTGCTGACAATTATGATGCTAACAAGAACTTCTTCCTTTCACAATATTTCAGAGATATTTATGACGATGCCCTGAAAAACCTTCCTATAGTCAGTTCAGGCATAAATATTGATCGGATTGAGGTCTGGATAACGAATAAGACAAGTCAGTTTACAGATGCAAGTAATCGAAACATTATTGCTTTCCTGGACCTTGCAGAGAACAGGAATCATATTTATAACAAAGTGCCTGCCTTCCAGCAGACTCCCGGCGCCCATCAAAATCCCGACAATGGGACGAATTCACTTTATAATCAGCTTATAACCACCTATTCCGGAATAAGAGCTATTGATAAAGTAACAGATATCTTCAGCAGTTTATATCCCGGATTTCAAATTGGCCGTGATTTTGAAAAGATTGAAAACGCCCGAATGCTTAATGATCGTGAGTACACTTTTAACAAGCAACTAGGTTATATCTCGTTAAATACGGCTCTTAATTCTGACGAAATCCTGGCAGTTGCCTTTGAATATACTCTTAATGGTCAGATCTTTAAAGTTGGTGAATTTTCAACAGACGGAATAACTGCACCACAGGCATTGGTATTAAAGTTAATTAAAGGCACAACGCTGAGCCCAAAATTGCCTACATGGAACCTGATGATGAAGAATATCTATTCGATTGGAACAGGAAGTCTGGAAAAAAAAGATTTTCAACTGAATATTCTATATCAGGATGATAAAACCGGTAATTCTATTAATTATCTTCCTGAAGGATTACTTTCTCAGAAAATATTGCTTCAGGTAGTGGGACTGGATCAGCTTAACTCCCAGAATGACAGGCAACCCGATGGTGTATTTGATTTTATTGAAGGCTTAACTGTAATTTCATCACGTGGTCAGATTATATTTCCTGAAAATGAACCATTTGGCAGTTACCTGAAGAAACAGATTTCCGATCCCGTTATTGCTGAAAAATATGTTTTTCAGGAGCTATATGATTCAACTCAGACAATGGCCAAACAAATGGCAGAAAAAGATAAATTTAAGTTAACAGGACAATATTCATCAACCTCCGGATCTCAGATAAGACTAAATGCTTCAAATATTCCACAGGGATCTGTCAAAGTAACTGCCGGTGGAGTTGCTTTAACAGAAAATACTGATTATACGGTTGACTATAATATGGGAACAATAAATATTATAAATCAAGCACTCATCGAATCACAAACCCCTATCCAGGTATCTCTTGAAAACAATCAATTTTTTGGATTTCAGACAAAGAGCCTTGTTGGCACCCATCTCGATTATAAGCTTTCAAATAATTTTGATATAGGAGGCACAATCCTTCATCTTAATGAAAGACCTTACACAGAAAAAGTCAATTATGGAGAAGAACCTATTTCCAATACTATATGGGGCTTAAACACTTCATATAAAACTAACTCTCAGTTACTTACAAAAATAGTAGATAAAATCCCATTTATAAATACCAAAACTCCATCTTCAGTCTCTTTTTTCGGAGAGGTTGCTAATCTGATCCCGGGCCATTCAAAAGCAATTTCAAGTGCCGGTAATTCATATATTGATGATTTTGAAGCCAGTGAAATCCCTCTCGATCTGAAATCTTTTAATGCATGGTCAATTTCAAGTGTTCCGCAAGGGCAGGACAATCTTTTCCCTGAAGCAAAATTGAACAATAACCTGGCAAGTGGATTTAACAGGGCTAAGCTGGCCTGGTACGTTATTGATCCGCTATTTCTCAGAAATGGATCTACCACGCCAGATTATATAAAGAAAAATCCGGACACTCAATCGAGTCACTTTGTAAGAGAGATCTATGAAAATGAAATATTCCCAAACAAGCCAAGTGCAACCGGAATTCCGGCAACAATTGCAGTTATGAACCTTGCATATTACCCGGATGAAAGAGGTCAGTATAACTATGATACAGACCCAAGCGCTTATTCGGCAGGAATTAATAGTAATGGCAAATTGAATAACCCTAATTCGAGATGGGGAGGAATGATGCGGGATGTTCTTACCAGCGACTTTGAAACGGCTAATATTCAATATATAGAATTTTGGGTAATGGATCCGTTTGTCGAAAATCCCTCCCACCCGGGTGGAGATTTTTATATTAATCTCGGAAATATTTCTGAAGATATTTTACGCGATTCGCGGATGAGTTTTGAAAACGGTTTACCAAATTCTCCTCTTGTTACAAATGTTGACACTACAGTCTGGGGAAGGGTTCCAAATGTTCAGGCTGTTGTCCATGCTTTTGATAATAACACGCAATCGAGGCAATATCAGGATGTTGGATTAGACGGACTTAGCGATGCTGATGAACAGACTTTTTTCAAAAATTACCTCAATAAATCAATGCTTATTGTTAAGCCTGAAGTTTATGATAGCCTTCTTAAAGACCCTTCCGGAGATGATTTTCATTATTACAGAGGATCAGATTTTGACAGGGAAAACCTGGGGATTCTCGACAGATACAAAAATTATAATGGTACGGATGGTAACTCCCCAACCTCTGAGATGTCAAAAGAAAGCTATCCCACAAGCGGTTCAACACTTCCCGATGCAGAAGATATAAATCTCGATAATACGCTGAGTGAGACCGAGAGCTATTATCAGTACAAAATAAGCATACGCCCGCAGGATATGAAAGTAGGATCAAATTATATTGTGGATGAGGTTGAATCTCCCACTATAACGTTTGCTAACGGAAAACAATCTAGAGTTAAATGGTATCAGTTTAGAGTTCCTATTACAGATTATGAAAAGGTAGTTGGAACTATACAAGACTTCAAATCAATCCGCTTCATGAGAATGTTTCTTAGAAATTTTAATGAACCGGTTATAATGAGGTTTGCTCAACTGAATCTTGTCCGGGCTGAATGGAGAAAGTACAACCTGTCATTTATGGAAGGGGGAGAAAGGATCACTATCCCTGAACAGGAAGACGGGTCATTTGAAATCAGCTCCGTTAGCATCGAGGAAAACGGAAGCAAAGTACCAGTGAATTATGTACTTCCTCCTGGCTTCACAAGGCAGACTGATCCGTCGAATCCGCAATTAGTACAACTTAATGAACAGTCAATGGTTCTTCGTGTCCATAATCTGGAAGATGGAGACGCCCGGGCCGCTTTCAAAAATGTAAATCTCGATATCAGGGAATATCGCAGGCTAAGGATGGAAGCTCACGCTGAGGCAATAATTGGACAACCTCTGAAGGATAATGACCTGACACTCTTCATCAGGATTGGTTCAGATTATAAAGATAACTTTTATGAATATGAAATTCCTCTAAAACTGACACCACCAGGAGCATACAATAACGATAATGACGCTCAGCGTGCAATAGTATGGCCGGCAGAGAACAGTATTAATATTGATCTCTCACTTCTTCAGGCTGCAAAACAGGCAAGAAATAATAAAATGGCGCTGCCTGGTTCTACCCTGAGTGTTTCAGATGCATTTATTTATAGCGATGGTACAAACCGTATATCCGTCTTAGGTAACCCTAACCTGAGCAATATAAAAGTTATTCTGATTGGAGTCAGGAACCCGATAAAAACGCGTAACCCCGGAAAAGATGACGGGATTCCCAAATCGGGTGAAATATGGGTCGATGAGCTTCGCCTAAGCGACTTTGTTGAAAATGGAGGATGGGCTGCAAATGCACATCTTCAGACACGTCTGGCAGATCTTGGGACTGTTGATATTGTTGGCCAGACAAGTACTCCCGGATGGGGAAGTATTGAGAGTAAAGTAAATGATCAGAGCAAAGAAGAGGTTTTGAAATACGATCTTTCATCAACTATTGAACTTGGAAAGTTTTTCCCTGAAAAAGCCGGCGTGAGGCTGCCATTATATTTCGGATATTCAGAAGCCACAATAAAACCAGAGTATAATCCGCTTGATCCGGATGTGCCCCTGAATGATGCTCTCAGGGAAGCTAAAAATAAGGCAGCCAGAGATTCAATAAAGTCTATTTCAGAAGATTACACAAGAAGAAAAACTCTTACGATCAGCAACGCCGGTATCACTAAAAGAGGAGAAAAGCCACATTTCTGGGATGTAGCCAATTTAAGTTTGAACTATACCTACAACGAGTTATATCAGAGCAACATTAATACCGAACTTAATCTGGAAAAGAATATAAAGGGCGGAATAAATTACAATTTTGAAGGACAGCCAGCCAATATTATGCCATTTAAAAGTTTTAGTTTCCTGAATGCGCCACTATTTCGGGTAGTCAAAGATTTTAATTTCTATTTATTCCCGAAAAGTGTTTCATTCAGGAGCGATCTGAGCTGGTATTGTAATGAAATAAAAACCAGGAATATCGACAATCCCTACCTGAAAATCACTCCCTCATTCAATAAAGATTTTGAGTGGAGCAGAATATATGATCTGAAGTGGGATGTAACCAGACAGCTTAAAGTAGATTTTACTGCTACTGACCTTGCCCGTATTGATCAGCCGGATGGAGGGGTCGACAAGAAACGCTACCCTGATCTATACAAAACCTGGCGTGATTCTGTTCTCACGAATCTCAGAAATTTCGGCCGGACGACAAACTATACTCATTTCGTCAATGTCAATTATAACGTTCCGGTAAACAAGCTACCTCTGCTGGGCTGGACTAATGCTAATATAAGGTACGGAGCACATTATACATGGCTTGCAGGACCTTTATTCCCGGATAGTCTTCATATGCACCTGGGGAATACTATAAAGAATGATAATGATCTGTCTTTTTCTGCGAATGCCACATTTACAACATTATACAGTAAAATCAAGTTCCTGAAAAACATTGAAAATGATACCAGACCTGATGCTCCTTCAAGATCGAAACAGGAATTTATAACTGTCTCATATTCGAAAGAGAATGTCAACTTCAAGGCAAAAACTTCCAAAGCAATCTATCATAACCTTAAATCAAAAGATGTCAAGGTGAAAGTGGTTGATTCAAAAGGGGTAGAAGTGAAAGGTAAAGTTGAAGTAATTAATGAAAACAGGGTAAACTTTACAGCCAACGAACAGGTTGACGGGGCAAAAGTTTTTATTGAAGGGAAGATCCCAAAAAAGCAAAATCCTTTCGTTATGACAGGAAAATATTTTATCAGGGCGCTGATGGGAATCAGGAACCTGACCCTTACATATTCTTCCAACCAGGGACAAATTCTGCCAGGGTACATGCCACAGACTAAGTACATGGGTATGGAGAGCTATGATAATACGCTGGCTCCCGGATGGCCCTTTATTTTTGGTTTCAGCGACTTAAAATTTTTCAATAAAGCTTTAAGCAGAGGTTGGATTTCCACTGATACTTTGCTTAACACGCCTGCAACATACAGCACGAGTCAGACGATATCCCTGAGAAGCCAGGTGGAACCGTTTCCTGGATTAAGGATAGATCTTACTGCCGACCGCAGATACAACGAAGCAGTCAGTGCCTATTATATTGCCGATAAAAATGGAAATTTCCCTGACAGTTTAAGGAACCGGATGATTACCGGAAACTTCACAATCTCGGTGATTTCGTGGGGAACTGCCTTTGAGAAGATATCAAAAAACAATAATTATGTGTCTCCAACTTTCGAAGCATTCAAAAGAAATACCATAATAATCTCTGAGAGAAGGGCTCAGGCCCGGGAGAGCGCGGATCCATTGTATAATCCGGAAATTGATCCTTTAACAGGTAATCCGGTTGACGGACCTTACAAAAGCGGCTACGGGGAAACTTCAAGGGAAGTATTAATCCCTGCATTTATCGCGGCCTATACAAAGACAGATCCCAATAAGGTAAGTCTTGAGGCATTTCCATCATTCTTACATATGATGCCGAACTGGAGAATAAATTTTGACGGATTATCGAAAATTTCATTTATTCAAAGTGTGTTCAGATCCGTAAATATTTCGCATCAGTACAGAAGCACTTATTCAATAGGTTCATTTACAACTAATCTCAACTATGCACCTGATGCTTCAGGATTCAGCAATATGAGAGATCTTCAGGATAATTATGTTACACAATATGAGATGGATGTTGTAACTATAAATGAGCAGTTCAGTCCGCTGATAAACGTGGATCTTAACTGGAAAAATAGCCTGACAACAAGGATAGAATGGAACAAATCAAGAACAGTCTCACTTAACCTTACAAGCAACGAGATAGCTGATGCAAGGAGTGATGAACTTGTTATCGGGGCAGGTTACAGGTTCGATAATGTTAAGATAATCATACATACAGCTGGTGCTCAGAAAGCAATGAAAAGTGATCTGAATGTGAGGCTTGATTTCTCAATTAGAGACAATAAGACACTTGCCAGAAAGCTGATAGAAGATGTAAATCAGCCAGTAGTAGGTCAGAAAGTATTTACAATAGGTGCAAATGCCGATTATAAACTTAGCGACAGATTTGATCTTCAAATATTTGCAGATCGTACAACGAATAATCCTTTTGTCGCAAGTACCTTCCCGACAGCAAACACAAACTTTGGTTTCAGTCTTAAATTTACGCTTGTACAGTAATGATGCCTTTATCATGTTTATTTAAAAAATATCCCTTTTACTTTTCAGAACAAAAATTTCTTTACTTTTGGTCTAGTTTTAAATAATATATTTATCTGATTATTTTAATTTTAAATACAAACCGGATATGAATGTTCCCGCAAATTTAAGGTACACAAAAGACCACGAATGGCTTCGTACAGAGGGTGAAACAGGATACGTTGGAGTTACTGATTTTGCTCAGGTTGAATTAGGTGATATCGTTTTTGTTGAGATTGAGACAGTTGGTGAAACGCTTAATAAGGAAGAGGTGTTTGGAACCATCGAGGCTGTTAAAACTGTTTCAGATATGTTCATGCCGATCGGTGGTGAGATTCTTGAGGTGAATCCGGCTATTGATGATGCACCGGATCTTATAAATAAAGATCCTTACGGGAAAGGTTGGATCATCAAAATTAAAATTTCTGATTCTTCTGAAATTAATAGCCTTTTATCTCCTGAAAGTTATTCATCTCTTGTAGGAGCTTAATCAGTTCTGCTGATATTTCTTTATCCGGAGAATTCATAAATTAATCAGACAGATTTTTTCATTCCTGCACTGAATTATTTAGGACCAATATTAAATGTCATTTTGACATTTAATATTTATATGCGTTTAAAGAGTTGATTTAACCTCAACTTCCTGGAATCCTTCCAAAATATCCCCTACTTTGATGTCGTTGAAATTATGAATGTTAAGACCACATTCATAACCACCCACTACTTCTTTCACATCATCTTTGAAACGCTTAAGGGATCCCAGTTCACCGGTATAAATAACAATACCCTCACGAATAATCCTGACTCTGGTATTCCTTGTTATCTTTCCCTCTTTAACATAGCATCCGGCTACTGTACCAACTTTAGTAATTTTGAAAGTTTCCCTTATTTCAAGAGTACAGACGATTTCCTCCTTAAGCTCAGGAATAAGCATTCCTTCCATTGCAGCCTTAATCTCTTCGATAGCGTTGTAAATGATTGAGTAGAGACGGATATCTATCTGTTCTTTCTCAGCAAGTTTTCTTGCGCTCAGTGATGGCCTGACCTGGAATCCGACAATTATTGCATTGGAAGCAGCAGCAAGCAGGATATCTGATTCAGATATCTGTCCTACTGCTTTATGAATGATATTGAGCTGGATTTTTTCAGTTGAAAGCTTAATCAGTGAATCGCTTAGCGCTTCAACAGATCCGTCTACATCACCTTTAACGATGATATTCAATTCCTGGAAGTTACCGATCGCGATCCTTCGTCCAATTTCATCAAGAGTAATATGTTTCTGTGTACGAAGGTCCTGTTCACGCTGAAGTTGTGATCTCTTTGTTGCAATATCCTTAGCTTCACGATCGCTGAGCATCACATTGAATTTGTCACCAGCTTGAGGTGCTCCATTCAGACCCAGGATCAATGAGGGAGTTGCTGGTCCGACAATATCAACTTTATTGCCTCTTTCATTGTACATTGCTTTCACATGGCCAAAACAGCTGCCAGCAAGAACAACATCACCAATTTTGAGTGTCCCAGCTTTTACAAGAACAGTTGCTGTATATCCCCGACCTTTGTCAAGAGAGGATTCAATTACTGTTCCCAGAGCCGGTTTATCAGGATTAGCTTTAAGTTCAAGCATCTCGGCTTCCAGAAGGACCTTGTCCAGCAGCAGATCTATTCCAACACCGCTTTTGGCAGATATTTCCTGTGACTGGAATTTTCCTCCCCAGTCTTCAACCAGATAATTCATCTTAGCAAGCTCCTCTTTGATCTTTTCAGCATTAGCTGTTGGCTTATCAATCTTATTAATGGCAAATACAATTGGTACTCCTGCAGCAGAAGCGTGATTGATAGCTTCAACTGTCTGGGGCATTACCCCGTCATCTGCGGCAACAACAATAATAGCTATATCAGTTATCTGAGCACCGCGCGCACGCATTGCAGTAAATGCCTCATGACCAGGTGTATCGAGAAATGTTATTTGTCTTCCATCATCAAGACGGACGCCATAGGCACCAATGTGCTGAGTAATACCTCCGGCTTCACCGGCAATAACGTTGGTTCTTCTGATATAATCGAGAAGCTTTGTTTTCCCATGGTCGACATGGCCCATAACGGTAACTATAGGTGGTCTGTCCTGAAGTTCCTCAGGTGTATCCATTTCCTCTTTTACAGCTTCCTGCAATTCAGCGCTGACAAATTCAACTTTATAACCAAATTCATCAGCCAGAAGAGCCATTGTTTCGGCATCGAGACGCTGATTTATTGAAACAAATAGTCCCAGGTTCATACAGGTGGAAATAATATCCGTCACAGGGATATTCATCATGGATGCCAGCTCATTAACTGAAACAAATTCAGTGACTTTCAAAATATTTTTTTCGAGTTCTTTTTGCTCGACCTCCTCTTTCTGTCTCTGGCTGATAGCATCTCTTTTCTCTCTTCTGTACTTGGACCCTTTCGATTTTCCCTTTGATGTAAGCCTCGCAAGGGTTTCCTTAATCTGTTTCTGAACCTCTTCCTCGTTGACTTCAGCTCTAACAGATCTTTTCTTAATTACCTTTTTTGATTTATCTTTCTTCTCCTCGGTGGAAGGTTTGCTAACAGGAACAACTTCCTTTTCTTTTAGTATTCTCTTCCTTTTTTTCTTTCTCCTGAAATCATTACTTCCATCAACTTTAACAGGTTGATAAGGAGAAATTTTTTTCTTTTCTTCAGCAGGAAGGTCTATTTTACCGATAACAGTTAATCCGGATAGCTTTTTAATTTCAGGCTTATAAATTTCGGTGAGATCTTCTTCCTGGTCAACCAACTCAATAATTTCAGAAATTTCATCGTCGATTATAGGTTCTTCAAGAACAGGTTCGGCAGGAATAACTGCAACTGGTTCTTTTTCTATAATTGGTTCATCCTTTTTCTCTTCAGCCTTTGGCTTTCCTTTTGTCTTTAGTTTAGGCTCTTCCTTTTTTTCAGGTCTGGATTCTTTAGTAATTGATTCCAGGTCGATTTTACCGACAATGTGAAGATCAATATTTGATTTTGTTTTTTCTTCGGTAATTTCTTTTTTTGTCTCCTTTTCCTTCCCAACGATTATTTCTTCCTTTTTCTCCGCAGCTTTTTCTGTTATCTGTTCAGCAGGTTTCTCTTCTGTTTTCTCCTTTTTTGGGGTGATTTTTTCGACTTTTGGTTTTAATGTCTGTTCGAGATCTATCTTGCCTACAAGTTTTAATTCAGGTTTTTTAATTTCAGGTTTGATATCGACCGTTTTCTTCAGACCAGAGACATCCTTGACAAGAATATCTTCATCAGTTTCAGGTTCTTCAGCTTCACCTTTATCAGCGAAATCATCTATTGAAACAGATTCCTTTTTCCTGTGAAGATCTTTAAGTATGAGTTTTTCAGACTCCTTCTTGGCACTGATATCGGTACTATACTCTTTTATCAGCAGATTATAAGCTTCAGGAGGAAGTTTTGTGTTTGGATTGGGATCAAGATTAAACCCTTTTTTATGGAGAAATTCCACAATAGTGGAAATCCCCACATTGAATTCGCGGGCGGCTTTACTTAACCTTGTTACCTTAATTTCATCTGTCATAAATAACTGTTCCTTTAAACTTCAGATCAAAGAAGTCGAAATAAATTATTAATTAACTGAATATTAATCAAACTCAGCTCTGAGTATATTAATTACCTCTTTAACAGTTTCTTCTTCAAGATCTGTTCTTTTAACAAGATCACTAATAGAAAGGTTCAAAACGCTTCTTGCAGTGTCGCACCCAATTGCTTTTAGTTCCTCAATTATCCAGTCTTCAATTTCATCAGAGAATTCCTCGAGATTAACATCTTCTTCATCTTCACCTCCGGGCTCTCTGTAAACATCTATTTCATAACCTGTAAGCTGGCTTGCAAGCTTAATATTTAATCCGCCTTTGCCGATTGCAAGAGATACTTCATTGGGTTTAAGGTAGATCTCTGCGCGCATGGTTTCTTCGATCAGTTTGATAGAAGTTATTTTTGCCGGACTAAGCGCTCTCTGTATAAAAAGCTGGTTATTTGAAGTATAATTTATTACATCAATATTTTCATTTCTGAGTTCCCTCACAATACCATGAATCCTTGATCCTTTCATTCCAACACAGGCACCTACGGGATCAATTCTTTCGTCGTATGATTCAACAGCTACTTTTGCGCGTTCTCCGGGGACTCTTACAATTTTTTTAATGGTGATCAGTCCGTCGAAAATTTCAGGTACTTCAAGTTCAAAAAGTCTTTCAAGGAAGACGGGTGATGTCCGGCTGAGAATAATAAAAGGAGTATTATTTCTCATCTCCACTTTAATAACAACTGCCCTGATGGAATCTCCTTTGCGGAAATGATCAGAAGGTATCTGTTCGCTTTTCGGGAGGATAAGTTCATTCCCGTCGTCGTCAAGAACCAGAATTTCTCTTTTCCATACCTGGTAGACCTCACCTGTAACAATCTCACCAATCCTGTCCTTATATTTTGCGTAGATATTGTTCTTTTCAAGATCAAGGATGCGGGCTGTAAGGTTCTGTCTGAGTGAAAGAATGGCCCTTCTGCCAAAGTCAAGAAATTTTACCTCATCCGAAACCTCTTCTCCGACTTCGTAATCAGCATCAATCTGTTTGGCTTCTGAAAGGGGGATTTGAGTATTGGCATCTGCAAATACATCGTCATCAACGACTTCCCTGTTTCGCCATATTTCAAAGTCTCCTTTGTCGATGTTAACAATTATATCAAAATTATCTGCGGACCCGAACCTTTTTGCTAGCATACCTCTGAACACGTCTTCAAGAACGCTCATCATAGTTGGGCGATCTATATTTTTCAGCTCTTTAAATTCCGAAAAGGTGTCTATCAAATTAATGTTTTCCATCTGGTGCAAACCTTTTATATTATTTAAATAATACAACTTTCCTGGTCGATTTGACCTGGTCGTAATTAAAGGAAAGTTCCTTCTTTTCTTTCGTTTTTCCCTTCACGTTTATTTCAGTTTCAATCTCAAAACCTCCATTGGTAACGTTTTTCAGAAGGCCTGAAAATTTTATTCCTTCTGTATTTATAACCTCGACTTTCTTTCCCTCACTTTTGAGAAATTGTTCTTTTACCACGAAGGGCATGTCGAGACCCGGAGAAGAAACCATCAATTCATAATCCTCTTCATCGCGGTTCAGATTCTTTTCAATAAACCTGCTGATTGAGACGCATTCATCAATTGTAATACCTTCCCTTTTGTCAGCAAGAATAGTAATCTTTCCTGCACTGCTGACTTTAACAGCTACCAGGAAGAGTTCTGTTCCACCGATGAACTCTTTAACCAGGTTTTCTATTTTTATTTTATCAATCATAGTCTGACGTATGATAACAAAATAGGGGACTTTAGTCCCCCAGGTGTTCATAACGCCTCGAATCGGGGACAAATGTAGGAATTATTTTGGAATTAGCAAATTTTTTATGATTGCGGATTACGGATTTTGGACTTCGGATTTGGGCAGGAAAAAAAAGGTGCCTATCCGCAATTTTAATATATTGCTATTTTTGCACCCAAATGGATGAAATCTATAATATATCTGACATCAGCTTACTCTCCCGCTGCACTCTCTGTCCTCACGAATGCGCTGTCGACAGATTCATTGGCGCTGATGGCTATTGCCATACTGATGCAGGATTAAACATATCGTCGATTTGTATTCACAGGGGGGAGGAGCCTGTAATTAGTGGTCCATCAGGCATTTGCAATATATTTTTTTCAGGATGCAATCTAAGGTGCATATATTGTCAGAACTATGAAATAAGCCGAAATGGTTCAGGTGGAGGATATTCAAAAGAAGATTTGATAAATGTTCTTGATAAAATTGAAACAATTCTTTCGCAAGGGATCAGGGCAGTTGGTTTTGTTTCACCTTCTCATGTAGTTCCTCAGGTAAAAAGCATAATCTTTGGTTTAAGGTCACGTGGCCTTTACCCTGTTACAGTTTATAATACAAATAGTTACGACAAAACCGAAACTTTGAAGAGTTTATCCGGATTGATAGATGTCTATCTGCCCGACTTCAAATATATCTCTTCTGAATTAGCTGCAGACTATTCTGATGCTGCTGATTATCCTGAGGTAGCATTAAAAGCGATTAAAGAAATGTATTTCCAGAAGGGATCGACTTTGATAACTGAT
>Ga0182027_10004185_pt1 | contig 22499 bp, 23 predicted proteins | sample 712E1DmetaG_FD_121300 | JGI IMG/M metagenome (GOLD analysis project Ga0182027, IMG submission 121300) | Permafrost microbial communities from Stordalen Mire, Sweden - 712E1D metaG (Illumina Assembly) | ecosystem: Environmental > Terrestrial > Soil > Wetlands > Permafrost | place: Sweden... | reverse complement strand
TGTCAAAGGATATGAGAGCGATGAAGAATTGATGTCTCGTTTTATTACGTTTCTCCGCGAAATTGCAATCGCCTATCGGGGTAAAACAATTTTAATTGTTACTCACAGCGGGAATCTGAGGTTATTTTTGGATAAATTGGGTTTTGCTAAATATGAAATACTTAACTATAAAACCTTCAAAAATGCAGGCTACATAGTAGCCGAATCGGATGGTGTAGATTTTTTCTTGAAGGAAGTTGAAGGAATAGCTAGCGTTTGAAAACAGTAGAGGCATAGACTGCATTATCTTTTAGTTGTCTTTCAATTCTCATGAGTCTGTTATATTTTGCCACCCGTTCGGATCTGGCAGGGGCGCCGGTTTTAATTTGCCCAGTTCCCATCGCTACGGTAAAGTCGGCAATAAAAGTATCTTCTGTTTCCCCACTTCTGTGAGAAACAACTGATCTCATGTTGTTTTTTCTGGCCAACAAAATTGCGTCGATTGTTTCAGTCAGCGTGCCGATTTGATTTAACTTGATTAAAACGGCGTTTGTTGATTTGTTATCAATCCCCTTTTGTAATCTTTTGACGTTTGTTACATATAAATCGTCTCCGACGATTTGAGTTTTATTACCTTCAGTTTTGGTAAAAGTTTGATATGCCCCCCAATCATCTTCGGCAAAAATATCTTCCATAGAAATAATAGGATATTTATCGGCAAGATTTTTGAAAAATTCTGCTAACTCATCGCTGTTTACAGTTTTATTTTCTTTATTTAAATTATATTTTTCGTCTTTATAAAATTCGGAAGAGGCCGCATCGATTCCAAGACTGATATCTTTACCGAGAGTATATCCGGCTTTTTGTATAGCTTCCGACATAATCTGAAAAGGTTCTTCGTTAGATTTTACATTGGGAGCAAATCCGCCTTCATCTCCGACTGTCGTCGCGTATCCTTTATCTTTAATAATTTTTTTCAGAATTTGATAGACTTCAGCATTCATTCTAATTGCTTCGACAATTGATTTGGCGCCGATCGGGAAAAGCATATATTCTTGAATGTCGGTGGCCCAATTAGCATGTTTTCCCCCGTTCATAACATTCATTTCAGGAATAGGCATTATATATTTTCCGTCAAAATCAGGATTAAACTTGGTGAGATAATTGTAGAGCTCTTTCTTTTCAGATTGAGCTTGTGCTCGAGCAGCACTTAAGGAAACGGAAAGAATAGCATTGGCTCCGAGATTAGCTTTATTTTCTGTTCCGTCAAGCTTGATCATTGTTTCGTCAAGAAGTTTTTGATTTTCAGCATCCAGCCCGACAACTGCGTAATTTATTTTGGTATTTACATTTTCTACTGCATTTAAAACTCCGGTGCCATTGTAGCGAGACTTATCGCCGTCTCTTAATTCTACGGCTTCATATTTTCCGGTCGATGCTCCCGAGGGTACGCCTGCCCATCCGATTGATCCATCCTCCAGCGTTGTGACGGCTTCTATGGTTGGACTTCCGCGGCTGTCGAGAATTTCCTGAGCTACGATTGATTCAATTTTCACAATTTATTTTTTAATTATAGCATAGATTCTTGGAATAAAATGTCAGGATAATGTCAAGCGGCAAGCGAAATATTCTTGTAATTTGGAAAGATGTCATTTAATGTAAAAATACCACTTGATGTTTTGTCTACAAATAAAAAAACCTACGTAAATAATTTTGCGTTAGCAACACGGGAAACAGGTAGACTCATGCTCTTTGCCGGAGACCAAAAAGCAGAACATTTAAATGATGATTTTTATGGAGAGGGAATTACCGGAGAAAATAATAATCCTGAGCACATGTTCAGAATTGCCGATAAGGGGCGAGTAGGTGTCTTCGCAACCCAACTTGGATTAATCAGTCGTTACGGAATGGACTATAAAGATGTCCCCTATTTAGTTAAATTAAACTCAAAAACACATCTGGTTAAAACCAGCCAGAAGGATCCATCGAGCACTCAATGGTTTTCAGTCGCGCAAATTGAAAAATTCAGAAAAATAAGCAAATTGAAAATTACCGGCGTAGGTTATACGGTTTACCTGGGAAGTGAATTTGAGGGAGAAATGCTAAGAGAAGCAGCGCAAATAAATTACGAAGCTCATAATCTGGGCATGTTTACCGTAATGTGGATATACCCCAGGGGTAGAGCTGTTATTGATGAAAAAGATCCGCATATTATTGCCGGAGCTGCAGGTGTAGCAGCGACTTTGGGAGCAGATTTTGTTAAAGTTAATGCGCCTAAGAAAGAAGGCATGTCTGCAGGAGAAGCATTAAGAGAGGCGGTACAAGCAGCGGGTCGAACAAAGCTTATTTGTGCCGGGGGGAGCTCAACAAATGCAATGAATTTTTTACAAGGACTATATGATCAAATTCATGTTGGAGGAGCTTTTGGGAATGCGACAGGAAGAAATATTCACCAAAAACCTTTACGGGAGGCAATTCGTTTTTGCAATGCTATTTCCGCGCTGACATTTGAGAATAAAAATGTTGAGCAAGCTTTGAAAATTTACAAAAAAGAATGATTGACAGTGATTATTCCCGCAATTTAGCCTTGGAGTTTGTTCGCGTTACAGAAGCAGCTGCAATTTCCGCTGCGAATTGGATTGGAAAAGGAGATAAACACTCTGCCGATCAGGCAGCTGTTAACGAAATGAGATCAAGATTCAACCTGATTAATTTTAAGGGAACCGTAGTGATTGGCGAGGGCAGCAAGGACAAGGCGCCGATGCTTTATGTGGGGGAACAATTGGGAGTAGGAAAAAATCCGGCAATGGATTTAGCAATTGACCCCCTGGAATGTACAGACAGCGTTGCTTACGGACGTTATAATGCAATATCGGTTATTTCGGCGGGCAAAAAAGGTTCTCTTTTGCATGCGCCTGATACTTATATGAATAAGATTGCGGTAGGACCCCAAGCAAAGAATGTAATCGATATCGATGCGCCCGTAAAAACAAATATTCAGAGAGTTGCCAAAGCCTTGGGAAAAAAAGTGACAGAGGTTACCGTTATAGTTTTGGACAGAGAAAGACATAAGAAACTGATTGAAGAGATTAGGTTTACCGGTGCCAGAATTAGACTTATTACTGACGGAGATGTTGCAGCCGCTATTGCACCGAGCCTTCCGGACAATGAAGCGGATATGTTATTGGGCATTGGAGCAAGTGCGGAAGCGGTTTTGGCAGCAACGGCTATTAAGATTTTGGGAGGACAACTTCTCTGCAGATTTAAACCAAAAACAGAAGATGACGCCAGGGAGTTAAATAAGGTTGGAATAAATAACCTTAATAAAGTTTTCAGTACAGAAGATTTAGCAAAGGGTAGAGAACTTACCTTTACGGCAACAGGGGTTATTGACGGTCCTCTTCTTTCCGGAGTCAGATTTGCAAAAAACGCCGTAGTAACGCACTCTTTGGTTATCCGGGGAATCTCCGGCACTCTGCGCTATATTACTACCTATCATCATTCCCACCCCTTATTAAATAAATAAACTGGCAAAATGTTTACCTAGAGTTGATTTTAATTTTTCTTGACAAACGGCTTTAAAAAGTTCATCATTCAATTAATGCCCGAAGAAGTTGTTTCGCAACCAACAATAAATGTCCCCCAGCCTGCTCCTGCAGCTGAAATTTCGGTTGTTAAAAAGAATAAATCAAGATTGCCCTTATTCATCATTTTGTTGTTTTTAATTGTAGTTGGCATAGGAGGATGTCTTACTTATTACTCAAAAGTAAAACCGACAATCTCGACCGCGGTAACTCAGACCAAATTCTGCCAAGGTGTAAAAATTGTTTTCTTTCCCGGGGGTAATCCGCTTGATTCATTTGCCAGCGTAGTTTATTCCGGCGCTAAAGCGGCGGAAAATACGCTTGGCGTCAACGTCCAATATGTTTGGTCCGATTGGAATACCACTAAAATGGTGGAGCAATTTCAGAATGCTATAAGCACATCTCCTGACGCTATAGCCATGATGGGACATCCAGGAGCGGATATTTTATCCTCACTTGTTGATGAAGCGGAAAGGAAGGGCATTATCGTAACAATGCAGAATGTTGATATTCCTTCAATCAGAGAAAAATATACCAATAACGGATTTGGTTACGTAGGTCAAGATCTTTATCCCTCAGGTTTGTTGGTGAGCAATGGTTTAATACAAAAAGATCAACTGAAGGCCGGAGAAGAGGCAATCGTTTTCGGTGCTGATCCAAAAGATGTCGGAAGGTATGAGCGCACAAAGGGAGTCATAGACGGACTATTGGCTGCCAAATTGCTGGTTCATGAGGTAACTCTGACTACAGCAGTACAGATGAATGTTAAATCTTCGATTGCGGAGAAAGCATTCGTAGACGCATTGACTAAGTATCCTAATGCAAAAATCCTGGTAATTGATCATGGTCCGATGGCGGATGCAGTTACGGGTCTACTTAAAGGTTTGGGGAAAAAGCCGGGGGAATATAAAGTCGCCGGATTTGATTTGTCCTTAAATACGGTACAAGGAATAAGAGACGGTTATATAAGTTTGGTTCAGGATCAGCAGCCATATTTACAGGGTTTCCTGCCTATTCTTCAAGCCTGTCTTACCAAAAAATACGGCTTTGCCGGTTTGTACTTTAATACGGGATTAGGCGTTATCGATAGTTCTAATGTCGAGCTTGTCGCCGGTCTGGCAAGGCAAGGAGTCAGATAGAACTCCGCCTCCGGTTCTTGCTTGACAAAAGTCTTCCAAGAGTTCATAGTTTAAATAATGCCCATAGAAGATGTTATTGCTTCATCAAAACCTACCGCATCATCATCACCTGTAACCGCAGCAGAAATTCCCTCTTCCAAAAAAGGCAAATCGAAACTATTATTCACTTTACTTCTTCTGGTAATTATCGGTATCGGAGCTTATTTAATTTATTTTTTAACAACAAAAACTCCGGTACAAAATACAGTTATAGGTCAAGCAAAATTTTGTCAGGGAGTTAAAATTGCTATGTTTGTCGGAGGCAATCAAAGCAACATTGATCCGTTTACGAACGTAGTTTATAATGGCGCTAAAGCGGCGGAAACTATGCTCGGAGCAAATGTTCAATATTTCTGGTCGGATTGGAATGCGAGTAAAATGGTGGAACAATTCCAGGATGCGATGAGTACTTCTCCCGATGTCATAGCCATGCTGGGGCATCCCGGAGCGGATGCATTAAGCTCGCTTATCGACGAAGCGGAAAGAAGGGGCATCATCGTTACCATGCAAAATGTTGATATTCCCACAATCAGAGAAAAGTATACCAACAACGGGTTTGGCTATGCAGGCCCCGATCTTTATCAAGCAGGTTTGACCCTAAGTAACGGATTGATTCGTAAGTATCAACCGAAAGAAGGCAGTGAGGTAATTGTGTTTGCGACTGACAAAAAGACAGATCCTGCCAGGTATGCCCGCACTCAAGGAATGATTGACGGTTTGACGGCGGGCAAGTTGGTGGTGGATGAGGTAACTTTATATATTAACATGCAAAAGGGTCTGAAAACTATAGATGTACAAAATATGTTCGGAAATGCGATGTCTAAATATCCCAGAGCTAAATTTATTATGATTGACGGAGCGATTACTTCTGTAGTGCCGTTGCATTTTAAGGCATTAGGTAAGAAACCGGGAGAATATATCGTTGCGGGTTTTGATCTGTCCTCGGACGTTGTAGCTGGAATTAAGAGTGGGTATATTGGTTTAATCGAGGATCAGCAACCATATTTGCAGGGTTTTCTACCCATTCTCCAAGCCTGTCTTACCAAAAAATACGGATTTGCGGGATTATATATTAATACGGGAATAGGTCTTATAGATAATTCCAATGTTGACTTAATAACTAATTTTGTAAAACAGGGAATCAGATAAAGCAGTAATTTGTCAATTAAATTTGCATCTTATTGACAAATGGTTTCAGATAGTTCATCATTTAATTAATGCCTGAAGATACGGTTATTGCTCAACCAGCGCCGATAGTATCACAACCTGCCCCAACGGCGAGTTCGTCTTTTCCCAAAAAAACTAAGTCAAAACTACCGTTACTTATTTTATTTTTTTTAATAGTAGTTGGCGTAGGCGCTTATGTATTTTTTCCTGTAAAAACGAAGATAACTGTAAATAGCAAAGAACAAACTAAATTTTGTCAGGGAGTTAAGATAGTTTTTTTCCCGGGAGGCGTTCAGACTAATGATTCATTCGCCAGCATAGTCTATAACGGTGCCAAAGCAGCGGAAACTGCGCTTGGCGTAAATGTTCAATATGAATGGTCCGGCTGGGACTCCAATAAGATGGTAGAGCAATTCCAGGATGCGATGAGTACTTCTCCTGATGCTATAGCCATGATGGGTCATCCCGGAGCGGATGCATTATCTTCACTTATTGATGAAGCGGAAAGAAAAGGCATTATCGTAACCATGCAAAACGTTGATATTCCCACAATCAGAGAAAAATATACCAACAACGGATTCGGCTATGTCGGTCAGGATCTGCATGCTTCAGGCTTATTGGTCAGTAACGGAGTGATACGAAAATATCAACCGAAAGAAGGCGCGGAAGTAATCGTCTTGGGTAATGTAAAAACGGATCCTGCCAGATATGAGCGCACACAGGGACTTATTGACGGACTGACAGTCGGTAAGCTGGTTGTTCATGAAGTAACATTAAATGCAGGGGTACTAAGTGATTCCAAATCTGCAGTTGCGCAAAAGGTATTCTCAGATGCTATATCTCAATACCCCAACGCCAAAATTATAGTTGTTGATAGTGGAACTATGACCGGCGCAGCTCCCATGCATCTTAAAGCTCTGGGAAAAAAGCCGGGAGATTATGTTATCGCAGGATTTGATCTATCCCCGGAGACAGTAGACGGAATTAAAAATGGTTATATTGGTTTAATTGAAGATCAGCAGCCTTATTTACAGGGTTTCCTGCCTATCCTTCAAGCTTGCCTCTCCAAAAAATATGGGTTTGCAGGTCTGTACGTTAACACGGGGGTAGGCCTCATAGACAGTTCTAATGTAGACCTGGTTGCCGGTCTGGCAAAACAGGGAATTAGGTAAAATCCATTGTGAAAATTTGAGCAGTGAATTTCCCGATTTCGGTCGGAAGTTTTTGCTATCTACAATATGAAGCTAAGACTAAAAATAAGCCTTTTAATTGCATTGGGTTCTTTAGCAATCTCAATTGTTTTCTGCATATTTTCTATTCTGGCATTGAAAAGAAGTCAGACTCAAAACATTTCTTTATTCAAACAAGAATTTTTAGCTTTGGGACAGGATCTATTTGATAATAGTTCTAAATTATTTTTCAATACGCTCGATGACAAACTTAAAACAATTCCATCATCATCATCATCATCATCATCATCCGCGGACATGGTAAGCCTTATTCAGGGCATTGACCCACAGAATTATAATTTGATTGTCTACAGCATACCTCAAAAGAGATTTTTATTGTATCCTGCGGATACTCAAACAAATAAGCTGGTCAGTGAAGAGATAATAAAAAAAGATATACAGTCAAACGTACTTAACTTACAGACGACTTTTGATATCGATAATTTTCAAGCTTTTGCAAATGACTCAACGATTTCTCCAACGAAAATAGAACTTCGGTTTTATAGCGACCTTGGTTTAATAATCGGCTATCAAAAACCCTTTACCATCGGAAAAATTCGCATAGACTATCTTCAAGGTAAAAATGATGAACTATATAATTTGTATCTCCTTATCGTTTTTGGTATCGCCTCGATTGGGTTGATAATATCAGTTTTGACAATGACTTATATGATGCGAAATATTGTCATAATGCCATTAACTTCCCTTTCTAAAGCAGCCAAAGAGTTTGGGGAAGGAAAGTTGGATGTCGCGGCGAATATAAAAAGTAAAGATGAGATTGGGGATTTAGCCGCCGTATTTAATCAGATGGCGACGCAGATAAAAGAAAGTTATTTGGAGTTGGAGGAAAAAGTTAAAGAAAGAACTAAGGAGCTGGAAAGAGCGAAAACATATCTGGAACAGTCACTTTCAAATTCAAATGCTTTACAAGTAACATTAAAAGAAGAAAGAGATAGAGCGCAGGCAATCGTGAATTCAATGGGAGAGGGACTGTATGTGGTAGACAAAGACAGGAATGTCGTGTTAATAAATCCGGCAGGACAGAGATTGCTTGAAGTTGCAGGGCAACAAATAATAGGCAGAGATATACTTGAGATAATCCCAAAAACTTATAAAGACGGCAAAGATCTTCCGATAGTAGAAAGACCCACATCAAAAACTTTAGCCGGAGCATCAATAAGTGTCGGCATTAACGATAATTATTCTTTTAAACTTATTTCTGGGTATGAATTTCCCGTTGCGTATTCAACAACTCCTTTAAGAGGCGTAGGAGGGGTAATCACGGGGGCTATTGTGATCTTTCACGATATTACTTCCGATAGGCAATCAAAAATGGCAGTTGAGCATGAAGTTGTGGAAAGAACAAAGGAGCTTTTGGAAAAGAACAACGCCCTGGTTTTGGCTCAGGAGGAAATTAGTAAAGAGTCGGCTCAAATCCAAATGGAAAAAGCCAGATTTCTGGCCTCAGTTAATAGTATCAATTTAGGCTTTTTAATGTTTGATGCAAATGGGAAAACTTTGATCATAAATCCGTCAATTGAAAAAATGATTGGTTTAAAATCTGAATATTCAGATATAGATTTATTTGATCAATACTTAGGTAAAGCATTTGCCCTTAGAGAAAAGTTTGATAAATGTATCAATGAAAGGTCCCCGATCAATGGTAGCGATATCATTTTTAATAATAAATATTTCCATTTGTTTATGGCACCGATATTCTCTACGGATAATACCTTCACAATTATCGGCGTTGTAGTTCTTATCCAGGATGAAACTGAAGCCAAGGTCCTTGACCGCTCTAGGGATGAATTCTTCTCTATTGCTTCGCATGAACTGAGAACTCCCCTAACGGCAATTCGAGGTAATACGTCACTAATTAAAGAATATTTTGGTGAAAAAATAAAAGCAGATCCTGAATTAAACGAAATGATTGAAGACATTCATGCTTCAAGCATTAGGCTTATTCAGATCGTTAATGACTTTTTGAATGTCTCACGTCTTGAGCAGGGAAGGATGGAATACAAGCTTGAAAATTTTGATTTATCGCAATTAATAGACAAAAAAATTGAAGAAATTAACAGTTTGTCTGTTGAAAAAAATATTCCAATTATATTTCAAAAACCGACAGATCAGTTAGCGCCAGCGTACGCGGATAAAGATAGGGTTGGAGAAATACTTTTGAATCTTATGGGCAATGGGATTAAATATTCGGAAAAAGGTAAAGTTGAAATTACAGTATCGCTGTTGCAGGGTTTTTTGAAAGTTTCAGTTGCGGATTCGGGGAAAGGGATTCCTCCCGAGCAACACAACTTGTTGTTCAGGAAGTTTCAGCAAGCTAGCAATAATTTACTGACTCGCGATACAACTCAAGCTACCGGTTTGGGTTTGTATATTTCAAGATTGATGATTGAACAAATGAACGGAAAGATCAATCTGGAAAAATCCGTTCCCGGTGTCGGCTCCGTTTTCTCTTTCACTGTTCCTGTTGCAGAAAAAGCCTAGCAAGAATATTTTAAAAAATTATAAATAAAAATGTTGACTTTTGATTTACAAAGATGTACTTTTGTTTTAGACTAAACCACTTAAGGAATATATGGATTTAAAGATACCGGTAAATGAAATTGATAATGCCGTAGGCGAAATGAATGCGCCGGTTACGCTTCTGGAATATGGAGATTTTGAGTGTCCGTATTGCCTGAAAGCGCGTTCGGTAATTGAAGCTGTTCAAAATATAGAAGGAACTAAGCTTAGGTTCGTATTCCGCAACTTTCCTCTATCTCAGATCCACATGCATGCCCTTCATGCAGCTTATGCCGCGGAAGCTGCGGCCAGACAAGGAAAATTTTGGGAAATGCATGATATGCTTTTTGAAAATCAATTTGCTTTCGAAGATCAGGACTTAATTAAGTATGCTCAAAGTTTAAATTTAGATATGCAACGTTTTCTAAAAGATATGAATTCGGAAGAAATTACTAAAAAGGTAAAAGAAGATTTTATTGGTGGTGTCAGAAGCGGGGTCAACGGCACCCCGACGTTTTTTATTAACGGAATACGTTTTAATAGACCGTGCGAAGTGAGTTATCTGCAAGAAGCAATTGAAGCGGCAATGAAATAGAAAGAAAGGAGGAATTATTTAATGAAACCATTGGAAAAAAACACGCAAGCACCCAACTTTAACCTAAAAGTCACTCCTGATCAGACTGTTTCTCTCTCTGATTTTTTGGGCAGACCGGTAATTTTGGCTTTTTATCCCGCAGACTTCAGCCCGGTGTGCGGGGATGAAATGGCGCTTTACAACGAAATTTTGCCTGAATTCAAGAAATATGACGCTGAACTTTTGGGAATTTCCGTTGACAATGTTTGGAGTCATTTAGCTTTTGCCAAAGAAAAGAATTTGCACTTCCCCATCCTTTCGGATTTTAATCCCAAAGGAGAAGTTTCAAAACTTTATAATGCTTACGATGAGAAAGACGGAGTATCGGAGCGAGCGTTGTACGTAGTAGACAAGGATGGTAAAATCGTTTGGGGATACATTTCACCTATTGGTATAAATCCCGGCGCAGACGGCATTCTTAAGGCGCTGGAAACTATTAAAGAATAATAATTAGTCCACTATTTACTTCAAGATCTGCTTTAATGTGGCAATTGTAGTCATTGCCTTGAAACTGTATTTGTGTTAGCTTATAAATTCACGGGTAAAATATGAAAAACATTACAACCTTAAACAGTCGGCTTATTTTCATCATGGTTACGATGTTTTTAAATTTTCTGGGGTTTAGCATTCTCTTCCCCATTTTGCCTTTTATGGTCGGAAAATATATAACAAATCCCAACGAAATTGCTTTTTATGTCGGTTTACTTCTTTCAACCTATGCTTTATGTCAATTTATTTCCGCTCCCGGACTTGGAGCAATGAGTGATAAATATGGGCGTAAACCAATTTTGATTATCAGTCTTTTGGGTTCGGTTGTGGGATATTTATTCTTGGGATTTGCCGGTTCACTATGGATGTTATTCTTGGGAAGAATTATTGATGGTTTGACCGGTGGAAACATCAGTACGGTTTATGCCTATATGGCTGATATCACAGAGCCTCAGGATAGGGGAAAATATTTTGGCTTATTGGGCGCTGCAGGTGGTGCGGGTATGATTTTCGGTCCTGTGATAGGAGGATTTTTCGGAGCGATACATATTTCTTTACCGTTATTTATTGCAGCAGGAATTACTCTGATCGACGTACTTTTTGGATATTATATTCTGCAGGAAAGTTTACCTGAACATCTCAAGACAATAAGTTTTGACTTAGAGCATCTCAATCCCTTTAAGCAGTTTTCTCACATTTTTTCTATTGATATTTTGAAACGATTATTTTTGACGGGATTTATTTTTTTCGTCGCCATGAACGGAATGTATGGCAACAATGCTGTATTTTTGAAAGATGTCTTCAGGTGGAATCCCCTACAGATAGGATTTCTTTTATTTATAATCGGCTTTGTTGATATTTTCAGCCAGGGATTTCTAATAAACAAATTATTGCCGAAATTTGGAGAAGTAAAAGTTTCAATCATAGGACTGATTTTAGTTGTCGCGGGTTTTTTCATAGCGTCCCTGACTTCATTTATTCCCTCTGTGTTTTTAATTTATTTAGCATTAATAATTTTAAATGTTGGAGACGGATTATTTGAGCCCTCCGAAGGCGGATTAATATCTAAATCTGTCGGACCCCAAATGCAAGGAAGAGTTCAAGGTGCGAATCAGGGTATGCAGTCAATTGCCAGAGTTATCGGACCATTTATTGCCGCATTTATTTATCGTTATTGGTCTGGTTTTCCCTATTTTTCTCAGGGGCTTTTTGTAGTGATCGCACTAGCAATATTTATCTCTTCAATCCCGACAATTAAATCTCACGTAATTAATATTAAATAATAAAATAGTTAAATTTCCGCAGTTTCTAAAGCTAATAGTCTTCAGCTATAGCTTTGTTTGCATCAGCAATTACCATTTTTTGTTTATTGGTATCGTGCCTAAATCGTCTTTCTTTCTTTAATTCTTTGCCTTTCATTGACCGTATTAATCCCTTTAATCTATTTTCAAGATTAGGTCCGAGGCTATGATTAATTTCTTCGCTATTTCCAAATAATAATTCCGCTTTTAACTCTCTTAATAATTGATCTCGCGTGTCACTTTTGCTCTCCATGGTTAAATTGTCAATTAATCTTTTAATTTCATTGTTTTTCTCTTCAATATTGTTTAACATAAAATTTATCGGAGATTTGTCTTCTTTTTGATCAATATGAAGACTAGCAATTTCAATTTTACGAGAATTAAGTGGTATTTTTAAAATTATATGAAATCTGGGATAACGTTCATCAATTTTGAATGGTTTAGTCAATTTAACATGAGTCTCGGTTCCAGTCTTTTCAACAGCTTGAACTTCGTATTTTAACTTGCCAAGTAAAAGTATAGAATCATGGGACAATGTGTTTGTGTCGGGTGTAGGTAGCTTATATTGTTCTTCGTTCATTTTCGAATTATACCACGAAATACAAAGTTTAATAAATAAATTCTCTACGTGGTATAATTAATAAATGATCCGCAAACAAAATGAAAGCCTGGTCCTCCTAACCTATAAAGAAAAGATTCTCCTGATGATAAGAAATTATGTTTTTAATTCGGGACTACAGAAGACATGGTCAATGATCGGCGGAAAAAATGAAATCAATGAGTCAAATGAAAAAACAATTGTCAGAAAAATAAAAGAAGATATGAATATAAAAATTAAGGATGTCAAATTCTTATTGACATCTTTTTCAGAGGATAAAGATATCTCTTTCTACTACAGCAAATTAACCGATGATAATGTCAACTTTATCGAACGCTCAGATGGCCAGGAATTACAATTTTTTAATTTAAGAGAGCTCAATAAACTTCAATTAACTACATCTGCGGATCGCTTTTTTACGCAAAATAAAGCTATAATAGAAAATTTATTGTCCAATTAAGGCTATTCTCCTTGTGGCTCGGGTGGTAAAAATTCCTCTCCGGTACTTTCGGTCGTAGTTTTTGGATAATCGCTGGCTTTAAGCCATTGAACATAAGTGCAGCCCGTAGAAACTCTGTTTTTACTGTCCCATCCGGCTGTGCTGCATTTTTTCATTTTTTTGCCCGAATTAGTTGTAAATAAAACAAGCTTGCTTTGACATTCGGGGCATTCTTCATCCAGGGGTTCGGTTGTTCCATTGATCCATTCTACATAATCACAGCCGATTGCTTTTTTGGCTTCTCTATCCCAGGAGCCTTTTTCACATTTCTTCATTTTCTTGCCAAATCTGGTGACAGCCATGATTAGATGGGCTCCGCATTTAGGACATTCTTCATCCAGAACTTGGGGTGGAGTTTCGATCCATTTCACGTAATCGCAGCCAACAGTAGATCTGGTATCGGGATCCCATGAGCCGGTTGAGCATCTCTGTAGCTGTTTACCTGTTTTGGTGGTAGTTACTTCGGAAAGAGAGCTGTTGCATTTAGGGCAAATATCTTTTGTGTCTGTCATAAGTATATATAGTAGCGTTTATAAAACAGAGATGTCAATGGGCATATTTATCTTAATTTTCTTTTTATTGATTGTTCCTTTTGGCAATTCGATTACCGTTTCATATATTGGATTCCAAAAAAAGATTCTGCAGGGTTTTAAATTTTCTTTGATAGCCATAGCTTTATTTTTATCATCCAAAATTAAAACATCAATCGGAAATTTCAGCCCGAAAGTATGAATTCCAAAATGCGTTTTCAGCATTAAGGATTCCGGTTTTTCTTTTCCGATTAAACCCGTTACTTTGTCCTTTATATTTCCTGCCAGTCTGACCGAAAGCTTCATATTTTCATTATACATAAAGACTTCCCATAATTGGTATAATCATAAAATGGTTAGAGTTAACTACACGTCGATTATTGAAGAAGTTTTTAGCGCGATTACCCACGGAATTGGAATTATTTTAGGAATAATAGGATTAATACTGCTTTTGAATTTTGCAGGCAGAAATGGTAATGCTTTGAAAGAAGTCGGTTTTACTGTTTTTGGGGTCAGTGTAATTCTTTCTTATTTAGTCTCCACCCTTTATCACAGTTTGATTTTTACCAAAGCTCAAAAGGTTTTTAAAATCTTAGATCATTGTTCTATTTATGTTCTCATTGCGGGAACATATACGCCCTTTGCCTTAATTGCCCTAAAGGGACAATCAGGCATAGCTTTATTTGTCATAGTTTGGATTTTTGCAATTTTAGGCATAATTCTTAAATCTCTTTTTATTCATAGATTTATGAAGCTATCCTTAGTGTTGTATCTATTTATGGGTTGGTTAGTAGTCTTTGAAGCTAAGCCCTTATTTAGATCGATGCCTATTCAGGGAATATTTTTTCTGGCTTTGGGAGGTTTATTCTATACTTCGGGAGTAGCTTTTTATCTTCTGAAGAAACTTCCCTTTCATCATTCGATTTGGCATATTTTTGTCCTTTGTGGTAGTATTTGTCATTTCTTGGCCTTATTCTATCTTTAAATCAGAAAAAATATTCAAAATATGATATAATAATAGCCTCTGAATATCTCAAGATCAACAAGACAACTGCCTCAATGTAGTCAGTGCGGCAAAAAGCTGATTCTTGTGGGAAAAACCGAGACACAAGAGACTTTTTCCAAAGTGGTAACCACGATTTATAGATGCCCCGACGAGGAATGCCAAAGTGCAATTGATAAAAGAACCAAGGCTAGGATAAAACTTCAAAAAGAACAAGATTCTGCTAAAAAAGCCAGGGTCAAGACTAAAATGAGGCTAAATAAAAAGAAAATCCTCCGTTAATTCTCTGTCGTCAATATTCTTTTGATCTCAACTTTGTAATATTCCACGCTTGGTTGGTCAAAGGCGTTTACGTTCATAAGTTTTCCCAGATACATCATTTCCATCATTTTGAACTGAATAAATTCGCCAATAGATTTTTCGGACGAGTCATCAAGTACAATATCTATATAAGGAAGCCCTCTTTTTCTGTACGCAGCCTGAGTTCCCGATAACTCCGCATGTACAACCTCAATCAGAGTTTTTCCCTTAATCATGTCTACTAATCCTTGCCATGACAACTCATGCGGCAAGGGAATATCTAATTCTTTATGGGTGGATATGAAGGTAGTAGTTTTGTCTTTTGGCCCACCTAGAAAAAGCTGGGTAACTGAATGAAGATCTGTCGATCCGATAGATATTATAGGAGTGATCCCCGTGTTCACAACTTTTCCGTCCAAATCAGTTTCCTTTCCGAGACTTTCCCCCATTAATTGCCTATACCATCTGCCTATAGAATCAAAAGCCGGCTTGAAGAAGAAGCTGTTGTTCATGGGCTTGCCTTGTTTAAATTGTGCGTAGCTAATAACTGCAGACAAAAGTGCCGGATTTTTAGCTATATCCTTATTTAGACATAGCTCTCTCATTTCCTTTGCTCCTTTAAGTAGTAAGTCTATATTTACACCGACTAAGCTCAAGGGGACTAATCCGACAGCCGACAAAACGGAATATCTACCGCCGACATTTGTTGGAATACAAATAGTTGAAATATTCCTCTCTTTGGCTATCTCCCAAAGTTTGGATTTATAGTCTGTAATAGCTATAATTCTATCTTCAACGGAGAAAAAGAATTTTTTAACAGTGTTGTAGATTACTTCTAAATTAACAACCGTTTCTAACGTTGTTCCGGTTTTGCTGATAGGTATGATCAGAAATTCTTTAGGATTGTTAATTCTTTTGGACAAGAGAATGACTAATTTTTCCATAAATTCAGGATCTACTGTGCTTGAAAAGATAATCTTTGGCAACCTGTAATTCTCCAAGACATCATAGTGGCTAAAAACGGCATCGTATATGGCTTGTGTTCCGAGGCTTGATCCACCAATTCCAATTACGATTATGTATTTCAACTGAGTAGAATTTTTAATTTTAACTAATTTTTTTACCTCTTTTAATATTTCCTTATCGAAGGGTAAATTTATCGAACTTTCCGAGGAATCATAGGTTTTTATTTTGGAAACTTTATTTAAATGATCTACGTAATCTGATATTTGGGCGTTATATTTTTTTATTTCTTTATCTGAAACCAAGCATGTGTCCTTGTATTCGAATTTCATAATTTTAAAAACAAAAAGACGGATTCAATCCATCTGGGTTTAATTATACCATTTTTTTCACATCTGCAACACTATTTCTCTTCTTCCTAGTGCATGCTATAATTGCAGCAGGTACATTTTGCTGCGATGGTGGAATGGTATACACGGAGGCCTTAAGAGCCTCTGTCCGCAAGGGCGTGTGGGTTCGACTCCCTCTCGCAGCACAAGACCAGGAATAAGGCTATGCAATTGGCTTCAATAGTGGGGTGACATGTAGTTTTCCTTCGAGAACAGAACTAACTACGTTTCTCAATGTGACATGTTTAGCTTCTTCGCTTTTCCAGCCGTCAACGAGTCCCATTTCACCGGCCATTGCTATAGAGTCGCTTATTAAGCCGGAAGAATCGAACCCATTCTGCGGTCCAATCATTCTTGAAAATGAAATGGTTGTCAACAATTCTCTTGCCGTCTCCTCGCCTACTCTTTCAAATTGACTATTAATTGTCAATAAGGTTTTCTCAGGATAGGCATTTTTTAGTTTGGAAACAAGATTTATTCTTTCTTGTAGCTTGGAAATGTTGTCAGCAAAGGCCGGAAAATCTTTGATAGCTTTATTCCACAATTCATTTCTGTTTCCAGTGTCCTTGTTTTCGGACGGGTCTGCTAATCGGCTGACTGCATCTGTTGCTTGGAGAAGTTGTAGTCTTTGATTTTCCGCGGTCTCCTGATTTGCAGTCATAGCGAGCTTAAGTATAGGCAATTTGTCTTATAAAAGTCAATTTTATTTTTTTAATAATTAAAACAGTATCCTTTGATTAACTTTTTTCGTATAATATAGGGAATACCGGGGGTTAGCTCAGCTGGCTAGAGCGCACGGTTTGGGACCGTGAGGTCGAAGGTTCAAATCCTTTACCCCCGACAATAAGTTTTGATATAATTAGAAAGCTTAAATCAAGCGGGATTAGTTGATCGGTTCAACAACTCCTTTCCAAGGAGTAAAGAGGGGTTCGACTCCCCTATCCCGCTCCCGAATCAAACCCCTTAAAACTCACGCAAAAATTTTACTTAACTTCGGCCATAGTGTAAAATACGTTTATGCGCCCGTAGCTCAACGGATAGAGCACATCGGTTCTAACGATTAGGTTGGGGGTTCGATTCCCTCCGGGCGCACACGCACAAGCTTTCTAAATGGTGGGCGTAGCTCAATGGTTAGAGCATCAGGTTGTGGACCTGACGGTTGCCGGTTCGACTCCGGTCGCCCACCCCAAAAAATCCCCTTATGAATTATAAGAATCAAATATTCACCACGGATGAGCTTAAGGGAAAGGATTTTACTGATTGCGAATTTTCTGATTGCCGTTTTGTCAGCACAAATTTAAGGTTTTCATCTTTTACCAATTGCAAATTTCAGACGTGTGATTTATCAACAATTGTTTTGGATTTAACATCATTCGTAAAATGTTTTTTTCCCGAAAGTAAGCTCAGCAATCTTGATTTTTCAGAAGCAAAACTTAAGAATTGTAATTTTTCAAAAGCAGTTATGAAAAACTGTGTTTTTCAGCAGTTTAAAACCGGAAGTAAAACTGAAAAGAAAAAGTTTGATCTAACGAACGTTTCTTTTTTTCGGGCCGATCTGGCCGGGACGGTTTTTTCTTCATGTGAGTTAAAAGGGGCAAATTTTCAAAACAGTATTTTGGAATCAGCAGTTTTTGACAGATGTAATCTTAAAGAAGCTAATTTTGTCGGAGCAAATATTTCAGGGGTTAATTTTGATACTTCCAAAGTTGAAAAAACATTACTAGATGTTGAAGGATTTATTATGTACGGAAATTCAAAAGGATTTTCACTGGAGCAATTACATCTTAAATAACGCAAAGACCTTGTAGATTAGTAGTGCAGGCCAGATACAGGCTTTTAAGACTCCGATTAATCCATCCATAAATGTGTGAGCATGCTGAATGAAATAATATGCGGCTCCGATTAATCCCAATCCATAAACAGCCCCTGAGGCTCCGCCTGATTTCCCTCTTGTGCAAAATTTTTTAGATTCACATTCTTTGGGGGAAACATTTTCTTCTTTCATGTCTTAAATATAAGACAAGTTGAGGTTATTGTCAATTACTGACTCTGGCGGCTCTAACTCTATCTGATTTGGATAAGTTTTTCTTTCGAAGTCTCAAGTTTTTTGGAGTGACTTCCAGAAGCTCGTCATCTTCCAGGAAGTCCAAATATTGTTCAAGACTCATTTTTAAGGGCGGTGTTAGGGCAATCACGATGTCTGAGCCTGCAGCCCTAATATTTGTCAAATGTTTTCCTTTAGTAATATTCATTTCCATATCATCTCCCCTAGTATTAAGTCCGATAATCATTCCTTCGTAGACCGGTGTTGCTGGCTCAATAAAAGTAGTTCCTCTTTTTTGTGCGTTTTCCAAACCAAAACCCGCGGCTACTCCCGCTTCGGAGGCAATTATTACGCCGTTTCTAATTTTAGGCAAGGCCGGAGTCAGCGGTTCAAATTTATCAAACATTGTATTTATGATGGCAGTTCCCTTACTGTTGGTCAGCAAAATATTTCTAAGTCCCAAAATATTCTTAGATGGGATTTTATATTCAAATCTAGTTTCTCCTTTACCATTAGCATTCATGTTTGTCATTACTCCTTTTCTTCCGCCCATTTCTCTGGAGACAACTCCCTGAAATTCATCCGGAACATCAATAATCACATCTTCAACCGGCTCCACTATTACTCCGTCGATGACTTTTGTAATGACTTCCGGCTTTTCAACTTGAAATTCATAGCCTTCCCGTCTCATCGTTTCAATCAGAACTGACAAGTGCAATTCACCCCTGCCTGAAACGACAAATTTATCATCCAAAACCTCAAGTCTCATGCTGATATTGGTTTCCAGTTCTTTAACCAGTCTTTCGTAGACCTGTCTAGAGTTGGAATATTTGCCTTCTTTTCCGGCAAAAGGAGAAGTATTGGCGAAAAGAGCGATTTTAATTGTCGGCTCTTCTATGGAAATTCTGGGTAGGGCAACCGCATTGCTTGGATCAGCGATTGTGTCTCCAATGGTGACATTGTCAATTCCGGTAATATCGACTATTTCTCCGGCTTCTACCTTTTCAACTTCATCTTTTTTTAGTCCGCGGTTAATAAAAATATTTTCTATTTTAGCCGGAATTTTTTCATTTTTGGCGTTAATTAAAACGACAGCTTGACCTTTTTCCAAGCTTCCGCTTCTTATTTTTCCGATGACATGTTTCCCTTTGTGTGTATCAAAATCCAAGGAGGTGGCGACCATTTTAAATGGGCCGTCTTCAATTGTCGGAGCCGGGATATATTTAATAATTGTCTGCATGATCGGATCCAAGCTCGTACTGGACAAGACGTCTTCCAGTTTTTCGGCAGCTTTTCCTTCACGTCCGATGGCGTACAAGACCGGAAAGTTTAACTGATCGGAATCTGTGGCTAATTCTAGGAACAAATCATTGGTTTTTTCGAAAGAATCTTCAATATCGGCTAATTTCTTGTCAATTTTGTTAATGATCACGATCACTTTTAATCCCATACCCAAAGCTTTTTTAAGAACAAATTTTGTTTGAGGCATCGGTCCTTCTAAAGCATCGATAATTAAAAGAGCTCCGTCGGCCATATTCAAAGTTCTTTCGACTTCTCCAGAAAAATCGGCATGCCCGGGAGTATCGATAATGTTAATTTTGTAGTCTTTGTAGTTGATGGCGGTATTTTTTGCCAAAATTGTAATACCTCTTTCTCTTTCAAGCGGATTGGAGTCAAGAATCGTGGTTTGATTCATTTCGGCCTCATTGGCTCTGAAAGCATCAAACTGCTTGAGCATGAAGTCTACCAGCGTAGTCTTTCCGTGGTCAACGTGAGCGATAACGGCGATATTTCTAATGTGTTCTGATTTCATAAAAAAACAGGCAGAAACTCTCTGGCCTGTAAGTTTTATTATAGCACAAATTAAGGATTATTTTTGGCGATGGGATCTATATGAGTAACTTTTCCTAAAATTGTCCCCTTAATGCTTAGGACATTCTTTGACGCGACCTTGCCTTGCTGATTTGACAGTTCTGCGCCTGCATCAAACATCGGAGAATTTGAACTAGAACTAAAGTCGGTACCTACAGTAGTGTAGTTTTCATACGTGAAAATCTCCGTCTCGCTTCTGCCGTCAGGATGGACTAGAACTATTGCAGATTTGCCGGGATATTCATTTTCCACCGAATAATCTTTCGAAACAGGATTTCTTAATTCAAAGGTTCCTTTTCCCCTACAAAGGACCATTCTGCCGATGGACTTAACCGTTACGTTGGGATACTCAATTTCGATTTTGGCTACCATAGAAAGGATATCCTATAATATTTATGTTAATTTGTCAATCCTTAAAGAGGGTTTACTTTTTTTTCAGTCTTTGTTAAGCTTAATTTGTTCCCTGATTGTAGGGAATTTTTGATGTTTTCTATGAAGTTGAAAAGTAGGCGAAATAGGAGAAAAAATTCAAAAAATAAATTTGTACCAATTACATTGCTTACATTGTCGATATTTACTTTAGTCATGCTTGCCTATTCATTCACTCATGCTCCAAAAAATTTTTCAGAGAAAATAATGCCGGCAAAAGTTTTGGGAAATATTAAGGCAAGTTCACCACCTGCTCCTATTTCTAGTCCGACGCCTACACCTTCGCCTACGCCTGCTCCTCTGGTCGGATACTGTCTGAATGTTCCGGTTCTCATGTATCATCACATACAGCCCAACGCACAAGCTCATGATCGTGGACAAAGCTCATTGTCTGTCGATAACGGACAATTTGACCTACAAATGGGATACCTAGTCTCCTCAGGTTATTCTCTGATCTCGACAGAACAGCTCGTGAATGCCTTAATAGGCCACTCAGGCGTACCAAACAAGAGCATTGTTGTGATTTCAGACGACGGATACGGTGATTTTTATACTTATGCCTACCCAATCCTGCAAAAATACCATATTGTGGCAAATTTAGCGGTCATTACTGGTCTAGTAGGCGGATCAGACTACGTTACTTGGGGGCAAATTGAAGAAATGGCCCACAGCGGGCTTGTGAACATGACTAACCACACTTGGTCTCACTACGCCATAAATCATGGCTCTATGGACAAAATACAGTATGAAATTGCCACTGCCAAGCAACAGCTGAAAGACCATACCGGCCAGGCAATAGATACGTTTGTCTATCCTTATGGCGCTGTTAATTCTTTGGCGGTTTCGGGATTACAGTCAGAAGGCGTTAAGGGTGCATTTTCGGAAATTCCCGGACACTGGCAGTGTGACTCTTTCATTATGGCTTTGCACCGCACCCGTATAGGCAATGCCAATCTATCTTACTATGGCTTTTGAGGTTCGGATTTATTTTCTAGGTGGATATAATCGTTATTGTTTGCTATCGTAAATTTCAATAATGGTTTTTCTTCTCTTGAGACTGATACTCTAAATAAATCTTCTTCTAGTTTCAGTTCAAATTTATCTCCAGGTTGTAGTTTGTTTGATGTCATTCTGCCTGTTGGAGGAAGACTGATTCTGGTTCCGTTAGTGAGATACAGATCGATTGAGGATTTGTTAGAATCTATTATAGATAGACTATCTGTGAGATCAACGGGATTTCCTTCTTTTTTCATTACTGAGTCGGATTATTTCATCAAAAACTTTAATTGTCAAATCTGATATTAATTGTCGTATTTTGTTCTATTGTTTTTCGTATATTTTTCCCATACGATTAAGATGTGCAGAAGATTATTTTACATATCGATTTTGATTCATTTTTCGCCAGCGTTGAGCAGCAGCACGCTCCTAATTTACGTGGAAAACCGATGGGCGTAACGGCTGCCAACGGCAGGACCTGCATTATCGCTTCCAGCCGCGAGGCCAAAAAAATGGGAATAAAAACGGGCACCAGATCATACGAAGCTTATCAAATCTGCCCAAGTATCAAATTAGTTCCGGCCGATTTTGTGAAGTATTTCGAAATCTCCAAGAAATTTTTAAAGATTTGCCAAAACTTCTCACCTTCGGTTGAACTCTTTTCAATTGATGAAGTTTTTATGGACATCACTTTAACCAATCACCTATTCGGCGGACCATATAAAATGATTGAGAAAATAAAAAAAGAAATAAAAGAAAAGATTGGGGAATTTATCACGGTCTCGGTTGGTATGT
>Ga0182027_10004184_pt1 | contig 22499 bp, 22 predicted proteins | sample 712E1DmetaG_FD_121300 | JGI IMG/M metagenome (GOLD analysis project Ga0182027, IMG submission 121300) | Permafrost microbial communities from Stordalen Mire, Sweden - 712E1D metaG (Illumina Assembly) | ecosystem: Environmental > Terrestrial > Soil > Wetlands > Permafrost | place: Sweden... | reverse complement strand
CGAATCCGGCCTGCTGGCGCTGGACTGGAACAACGGCAACCGCACCATCCTGGTGGACCAGCTCCTGACCGGGCTGCTCGTGGGCCAGACGCTTTACACCACGCCGGCGGAAATCTACCGCGCGCTCATCGAAGCGACGGCATTTGGAGCCCTGACCATTATCAACCGCTTCGAGGAATACGGGGTGAAAGTGAAGCAAATCGTCAATTGCGGCGGCATCGCCGACAAAAGCCCGCTGGTCCTGCAGATTTACGCGGATGTGACGGGGCGTCCGATGAGAGTCTCCCGTTCGGCGCAGACGTGCGCGTTGGGCGCGGCCATAGCGGCGGCGGTGGTGGGCGGGGCGCATCCCGATTTCGCCCGGCGCAAAAGGCCATGACCGGCTTGAAGCCGCGCGCCTTCAAACCGGACCCCAAGGCGCACGCCGTCTATCGCGAACTCTATTCACTTTACAAGACCCTGCACGACGCCTTCGGCACGGCGACCTGGAGCGGCAATCTGCATCCCATCATGAAACAACTCCTCGCCATCCGCGCGAGGGTTAGAAAGTGACGGATGGGAGCGTCTCGACAAGATGAATGACTCATCCACCTTGCCGACCTGAGGGCATTCTGTATAGACTCCGTTTGCCATGATTTCCGAAATTGGAATCCAAAATTTCAAAAGCGTCCGGGACCTCGTGCTCAAGCTGGGACGCGTGACTGTGCTCATCGGCGAAAACGGAAGCGGCAAAAGCAACATCCTCGAAGCCATCGCATTCGCGGCTGCGGCTGCGGCAAACAAATTGGATCCGGAATTTTTAGCGAATCGCGGAATCCGTGTTGCGGACGAGACCTGGATGAGGTCTGCATTTTCCGGAGACGATGAGATCATTCGTCTTTCCGTGAAGGGAACCGGCCTGGAACCGATCTTCGAGTGTGAAGTCGGCCCCAAGACAAGAGATCAAGACGGCAGTTTCAGCGGGTGGGTGGTTTCCGCTCCCGTTTTGAGGCAGGAGGTGTATGAGGCACTTCAAGAGGAGTCATTTGCTCGAGAAATTGCCGAAGCTCTAAAAAGAATGGAGTCTCAACGCCCGGACAGACCATCGAAGAAGATGGAGGTAAGAACGGCCGTGAAGAGGCAATTGCGGCGAGTGCTGGCAGCTTCCAGTCTGCGTATCAAGAAGCGCGCGAGGCTCGGTGATAACGCAGTCGTTTTGGGCCTTGCCGATTTCATGGTTTATGCGCCGGAAAATACGACATTGAGGAATCCTCCGCCGGAAAGTGCGATCCAGCCGCTGGGCACGAAAGGCGAAGGTTTGATAAAGTTGTTGCAGTCTTTTGCGGATCCAAAGTTCAGCGACCGGCTTCAAGCCATGAAAGACAGCCTTCAACTCTTTAGTTGGTTTGACGATTTTCGCGCTCCGGATGAATCTGCGGCGGCGCAGGCGCGGCTGCAAATCTGCGACCGCTGGTTGGCTCCAGATCGCGCGTTTTTCGATCAGCGGAGCGCCAACGAAGGATTCCTTTATCTGTTGTTTTATTTCGCCTTGCTGATGAGCTGGAGGACGCCGCCCTTCTTTGCGATTGACAACGTGGACGCCTCGCTGAATCCAAAACTGTGCTCCACCCTTATGACTCAGATTGCCGGGTTGTCCAAGAAATATGAGAAGCAGGTCATCTGCACGACGCACAACCCGGCCATCCTCGACGGGCTGAATCTCAAGGACGACGAGCAGCGACTCTACGCCGTCGGACGCGACAGCGAGGGTCATACAACGGTACGCAGGGTTCGCGCACCACAGCCGCAACCTGGCGAAGTCCCCGTGCGTCTTTCGGAGGCTTTCATGCGCGGGTTGATTGGCGGATTGCCCGATAACTTCTAAATTCGAGGGACGCATGGACGACTTTGCACTCGTAACCGAAGGGCCGACCGACCACGCCGTATTAAGGAATATCCTGCTCGGTTATTTCAAGAATCAGCGCGAGCCGGCAATCCACCGTGAACACCCGGACCCGCAAGCCGAAGCCGCTTTTGGTGGTTGGACGTTGCTGCTTCAATATCTGAGGGACAAGAAATTCCGGCAGGCGTTTCAGTTGAATCAGCACTTGATCATCCAAGTGGATACGGACAAAAGCGAGGAGACGGGTTTCGACGTGCCTCATCAGGATGAGAACGGCCCTTTGCCATTGCCGACGTTGGTCGAACGTGTGGTGGAGAGGCTCAAGAGGGAGATTGGGGAACGGGACTGGACGACCTACACCGGGCGATTCATCTTCGCTATCGCGGTTCATCAGATTGAGTGCTGGGTGCTGCCGCTGTGGTTCTCGGACGCACATGCACGAAAAATAACGGGATGCATCGCGGCTCTGGGCAGCTGTCCGAACCTCAGACAAAAATTGACGGAGAAGAAATTCCGGTGGATTCGCGCAGAAGAAAAAGACGCGCGCAGCTACGACGAAGCATCGCGTGGCTACCGCAAGCCCCAGTTGCTCCACGATCAAGGCCGGAAGAATCCGAGTCTTGCGATGTTCCTCGACGACCTGGATCGCCGGGGCTTGATGTTACCGCCCGAAGAATAAGCTGGCGTCGGATCCAGATTGAGCAACCAGACCCCGCCTCTATGCATGAAAAGCCTCGCCATCCAAAGCGGTGAAGGCTGTCAACTCCCGGTCTTTGGATGCAAGTGCCTAATCGTGTTATTCTTCCGCCTTGACCCTGAACAGCCATCCCGCAACACTCGCAATCGCCCATGCTCGAAGAACTTAAAAAACAGGTTTGCCAGGCGAATCTCGATCTGGTCCAGGAAGGGCTGGTCGTCCAGACCTGGGGCAACGTCAGCGGGGTGGACCGCGCCGGCGGCAACCTGGTCATCAAACCGTCCGGCGTGCCATACAAGGGCATGGCGCCGGAGCTGATGGTGGTGGTTTCGCTGGCGACGGGCCGGGCCGTCGAGGGCAGGCTCAAGCCCAGTTCCGACACGCCGACGCATCTGGCGCTCTATCGCGCGTTCGCGGACATCGGCGGAGTGGCGCATACGCACAGCCTTTTTGCCACCGCCTGGGCGCAGGCGCGCAAAGGCATCCCGGCCTACGGGACCACCCAGGCCGATTACTGGAATGGCGGCGTCCCCTGCACGCGCCTCTTGACAGCGGCGGAAATCAAGACAGACTACGAGGCCAATACCGGCCATGTCATCATTGAGACATTTAAGCATCTCGACCCGGCGCATTATCCCGCCGTGCTCGTGGCCGCCCACGGACCGTTCACCTGGGGCAAAAGCGCGCGCCAGGCGGTCGAGCACGCCGTCGTGCTGGAGTTCGTGGCCCGGCTGGCCGCCGAGACGCTGCGCATCAATCCCAAAGCCAGACCGATGCCGCCGGTTCTGCTGGCAAAACACTTCTTGCGCAAACACGGCCCGGGCGCGTATTACGGTCAGAAATAATTTGAAACCTGCGAACTACACCCGAACGCATGACAAAAACCTTCAACTTGCAGGTAGGGCAGAGCTGCTGCTCTGCCCTGATATCTTGGGCGGCGCAGCAGCGCCGCCCTACCAAATCTTGGGCGGCGCAGCAGCGCCGCCCTACCAAATCTTGGGCGGCGCAGCAGCGCCGCCCTACCAAATCTTGGGCGGCGCAGCAGCGCCGCCCTACCAAAGACTATGAATAGAATGATCCAAAGGATAGCTCTCTGCGGCGCGGCCGCCATCCTTGCTTTGCTCGCCGGCTGCTCGACGCACCCTTCGCCCTATTCGGGGTTCGACATGAAGCCTTATGGAAAGACGCCGGACGGCAAAGCGGTGGAAATGTACACCCTGCACACACTCAAAGGGGCCGAGGCGCGCATCATCACTTACGGCGGCATCGTCGTTTCCCTGAAAATGCCGGACAAGAGCGGCGCTTTTGGGGACGTGGTGCTGGGCTGCACCAGCCTGGAGGAATACGAGAAGGCCACCACTTACTTCGGCGCGCTCATCGGGCGTTACGGCAACCGCATCGGCAAGGCCCAGTTCACCCTCGATGGCAAGACCTATCACTTGGCGACCAACAACGGCGTCAACACTCTCCACGGCGGCCTCAAGGGCTTTGACAAGGTGGTCTGGACCGCGCAGACGAAAGAAGACAGCGCCGTCGGTCCATCTTTGATTCTGACTTACACCAGCAAGGACGGCGAGGAAGGGTTCCCCGGCACTCTTCAAGTCAAGGCGGTTTATACGCTGACGGAAAGCAATGAACTGCGCATTGATTTCACCGCCACCACCGACAAGGACACCGTGGTCAACCTGACCCACCACTCCTACTTCAATCTTTCGGGCAAGGGCGACATTCTCCGGCATGTCGTGACGATTCCCGCCGCCAATATCACGCCGGTGGACGCCGGGTTGATCCCGCTCGGCAACTTGCAGCCTGTGGCCGGGACGCCGTTTGATTTCCGCACCCCGACGGCCATCGGCGCCCGCATCAATGCCGACGATGCGCAGTTGAAGCTCGGGCCCGGCTACGACCACAACTGGGTTATTGACAAAAAGCCTGGAGAACTGACCCTGATGGCGCGCGTGAGCGACCCGGACAGCGGCCGCGTCATGGAAGTATTGTCCACCGAGCCGGCGCTGCAGTTTTACACGGGCAATTTCCTGGATGGCACGATCAAGGGCAAGGGCGGCTGGGTCTATCAACAACACGCCGGATTTTGCATGGAGCCGCAGCATTACCCGGATTCCCCGAACCAGCCGCAATTCCCGAGCACCGAATTGAAGCCGGGCCAGACCTATAAGAACACCATCATCTACCGATTCTCCGTCCAGTAAGCCGGTTTGCCGGACTTTGGAAATGGCGCATGACAAAGATCTTCTCCTTCCCCGGCCCGTTAGGGCGACGCGCCTGCGGAGCCATTCATTCTGGCTGCGACAGCCTCGGAGGTTTGGCTCGGCAGGAGCTTCGCCCTACCCGGCGACGTGGAGCTTCTTGCGCTGAACGCTCCTTTCAAAACCTGCCGTGAAAAAAGCTTGCACAAACCCTGAATCGGAGCAAAATCGCCCGCAAATTACGCCCTGAACCAATTCCGCCACTTATCAAAAAATGAAGCCACGCATCAATCCCCATATTGTATTGTTCACCCTGATTGCCACGCTAGGTGGATTGCTTTTTGGCTACGACACCGCCGTCATTTCGGGCGCCGTGGGCAGTCTGAACGCTTATTTTATTGAACCCCGGCATCTTAGCCCGAATGCCGCCAGCACATTGTGGGGCTTTGTCAATTCCAGCGCGCTTATTGGCTGCATCATCGGCGGCATCACCGGCGGCTGGGTCAGCACCCGCATCGGGCGCAAGCGGGGACTGGTCGTCGCCGCCGTGCTGTTTTTGGTATCCGCCATCGGGGCCGCCGCGCCGGAATTGCCCTTTGCCTGGGTCGGACATGGCGGGCCGGGAGAGTATATGTGGAATTTTGTCTTCTACCGCATTTTGAGCGGCATGGGCGTGGGCCTGGCCTCGATGCTCTCCCCCATGTATATCGCCGAAATGGCGCCGGCGCGCATCCGGGGGAATCTGGTGGCGTGGAACCAGTTCGCCATCATCTTTGGGATGCTGGTCATTTACTTCGTCAATTACGGCATCTCCAAGACAGGGAGCGGCGACGCCTGGCTCAACAGCATCGGCTGGCGCTATATGTTCCTGTCCGGCACCATTCCGGCGGCGGCGTTTCTGTTGCTGCTGCTGCTGGTGCCGGAGACTCCGCGTTATCTGATGCTGAAAGGCGACGAGCCGGGCGCGCGCGCGGTGCTTGCAAAGATAGGAACGGCGGAGGAGGGCGAGGCTGAACTTGCGGAGATCCGCGCCTCGCTGGCGGAACATCATTCCGGCCGGCTGTTCTCCTTTGGCGCGATGCTCGTCTTCATCGGCATCATGCTCTCGGTGTTCCAGCAGTTTGTCGGCATCAACGTCGTGCTTTATTATGGGCCGGAGATTTTCAAGAATGTGGGCTTCGACACCAACGCCTCGCTCTTCCAGACCATCATCGTCGGCGCGGTCAATCTGCTCTTCACCGTGGTGGCGATTCGGACGGTGGACAGGCTGGGCCGCAAACCGCTGCAAATCATTGGCGCGCTGGTAATGGCGGTGGCCATGCTGGCGCTGGGCACCGCGTTTGCGTGCCAAATCCAGGGTCTCACGGCGCTGATGTGCATGCTCCTTTACATCGCCGGCTTTGCAGTCTCGTGGGGGCCGGTGGTCTGGGTGCTCCTGAGCGAGATTTTCCCCAATCAGATCCGCGGCAAGGCCATGGCGGTGGTGGTGGCCGCGCAATGGATCGCCAATTATCTGGTCAGTTCCACTTTCCCCATCCTCAACGACAATGCTGTCCTGGTGAAGGCCTTTCATCACGGGTTTGCCTATTGGATTTACGGCGTGATGAGCGTGCTGGCCGCCCTGTTCATGTTACTGGTTCCCGAAACCAAGGGCAAAACCCTCGAACAAATGGAAAAACTCTGGCTTCAACCCAAAGCACAATAAATGTTTCACTTGACTCCTTTACTCGCGGCAGCGGCGGCGGATGCGCCCGCCGCCGGCACCGGAACGGTGTTTGACAACCTCGACTGGTTCGTGATCGTCCTGTTCGGTTTGGGCATGATCGCAGTCGTCTGGGTTTCCATGCTCAAGAAGAACGAATCCGGCAAGGACTACTTTTTGTCCGGCCGCGACGCCAACTGGCTGCAGATCGGGTCCTCGATCTTTTCCTCCAACATCGGCTCCGAACACCTGGTCGGTTTGGCGGGCGCGGGCTTTCTGACCGGCATGGCCATGGCCCACTGGGAAATGCATGCCTACTGGATTCTCATTTTGGGCTGGGCCTTTGTGCCGCTCTACGACCGCATGAAGATCTTCACCATGCCGGAATTTCTTGAACTCCGCTTCAGCCGCGGCTCGCGCAATATCTTGAGCCTGCTCACCGTAGCCAGCCTGGTGTTGACCAAGATTGCGGCGACCATTTATGCCGGCGACGTGGTTGTCCGCACCCTTCTGAACGTGACCTCGGTGAGTATTTTCGGACACGAAGTGGACATCTTCTGGGTCATCGCCTTGGGGCTGGCTTTCACGACCGGCCTTTACACGGTTTTCGGTGGCATGCGCGTCATCATGTACACCGCCGTCCTTCAGGCGCCGGTGCTGATTTTCGGTTCCGTCTGCATACTCTACACGGGACTGCATGTCCTGGGCCACGGCAGCCTGGTTGAGGGCTGGCAGGCCATGATTAAGGCGGCGGGCGACAATGTTCATCTCATGCGGTCCGCTCACGACCCCGACTATCCGTGGCCGGCGGTGTTGCCAGCCTCGGCCATCATCGGCTTCTGGTATTGGTGTACCGACCAGTATATCGTTCAGCGCGTGCTCGCCGGCAAGAACCAGCAGGAGTCCCGCCGCGGCACGATTCTGGCCGGCTTCTTCAAGCTGACGCCGGTGTTCATCTTCCTGGTGCCTGGCATGATTGCTTTTGCGCTGACCCAGACCCCTTCCGCGAATTTCTCCACCAGTGGTGACGCCGCATATACCTCGCTCGTGGCTCAAATCCTGCCCCACGGCCTCAGAGGCATGGTGGCGTGCGGCATGATTGTCGCCCTGATGGCGTCGCTGGGTTCCAAATTCAACGCCTGCGCCACCCTGTTCACCATGGACTTTTACCGGGAATGGTATCCCAACGCCTCCGGCAAGACCGAAGTGTTCGTGGGCCGCGTTGCCACGGCGGTGATTGTGTTTGTAGGCATCTGCTGGGTGCTGGTGATCAAGAGCATGCACTCGAATCTTTACAACTACCTCCAGAACGTGCAGGGCTACCTTTCGCCCGCCATCGCCGTGCTGTTCATTGGCGGCGTCTTCTGGAAACGCGCCACCGCCCCGGCGGCCCTGTGGTCCTTCGCGGTCGGCGTGGCGGGCGGGTTCGCCAAACTGGCCGCGGACATCGTCCTGCGGAACGATTCCGACACGGTGGCGGGCCTGAAAGACCAGCTCTTCAATGGCGCGATCACGTTGCAGAAATTTAACGACAGCCTCGCGCCTATTAAAGCCAAATATCCCGGCTGGCTGTTTGATTTCCAGCAATTTCACCAATGGTATTACTGTGAACTCCTGTTCGGAATCACCGCGGCACTAATGATCATTATCACCTTCATGACCCCGCCTCCGGACCCCAAGACCATTAAATACACCTACTATGGCGCAACGCCCGAAGAGAAAGCCGCCACCCGCGCCAGTTGGAATGCCATGGATGTCATTCTAAGCCTGATTGTCATCGGCTGCATTGTCTTCTTCTACATCAAGTTCTGGTAACCTCGCAAACAAACACCATGTCTGGTGAGCAATCAAAGAACAGGACAAGAAATATGACAACAAATTGGTCAGATCAGTTGCCGAAAGGGCCTTACGCGCTCTGCGTCGGCGCAAGTCAGACGTTGTATGGCGAAGAGAATCTCAAGCTTGTCGCCCGCAACATGGGAACGATTACGGACAGGCTCAACAAGAAGAAGGCCGCTCCTTACAAAGTGGTCTGCGCCGGCGTCCTTACGGACAAACCGGGCATCAGGCGGTTTGTCAATATGGTCAACAGCGATGACAACTGCATGGGAGTGATTATCCATGCCCACACCTTTTCACCGGGCCAGATGTGGGTGCCGCTCCAAAATCTGGCCAAGCCCCTCTTGCATCTCTGGACCTATTTCTGGGACCAGTTGCCGCTGGAGAAGGTTGACATGGACTTCATGAATACCAACCAATCTACTCACGGCGATCCGGAGTTGAATAACGGTTTGAAAGAGTTTGGCATTCCGCATCATACTGTTTTCGGGTCGTGGAATGATGCCGGGACCCTTGGAGAGATCGCCCAATGGATGAGAGTCGCGCGCGTTTCGCGGAAGATCATTGATTCGAAGATCCTCTATTTCGGAGGGAGGATGGATTCTGTCGTGGGCACGGAAATGCCTTCCAACACTCTCGCCAGGCTCTTTGGCGTGGACGTTCTGAACATGCCGGTCTCGGCGTTTGCAGGCGCCATGCAAAAAGTCGCCGCGATTTCGGTCGCTGCCCGGGTCAGGCAGTATCGCAAGGCGTATGAATGGCATGCGACTGCCGAGTCTTCGTCCGCCGTTGTTTCAATGGCCGCAACCCAGGAGATTGCCATCACAGAACTACTCAAGCGATATGGCGCTTCCTGCTGGACCAGCCATTTCATGCGTCTTGACGGCATGGGGCAGCTGCCCGGCCTGGCGGCGCAGCGCACGATGGCTGCAGGCTATGGATTCGGACCGGAAGGAGACGTTGGCGTGGCGCTCGCGGGTTTGATGGCCCACTATCTGTCCGAAGGTTTGGAAGGGGCGGTTTCAACACTCGCCGAGCCTTATCTCTACGATGGGCTGGGAGACCCTGATGGCCGCGGTTGCATAGTGGCTGCTCACATGGCTGAGGTCAGTCCTGCCATCGCCGACACTACAGGCGAAAGGAAGCCGTCACTTCAGGTTCATAAGCTGGACATCGGCAATTCGGGCATTGTGGCGCGGTTGGTCTTCCGTGGAAAGTCGGGAACGGCCAGTCTGGCCTCTTTCGTTTTTCGCAATGGAGCGCCCCGGCTGATTGTCGCCGATGTCGAGGCCGTTCCATCGAAGGAAATGAAGAATCTCCCGGTTGGACATGTCACCCTCAGGCCGCTCAACGGCGTCAAACAGTTCTCCCTCCAATGGGCCGAAGCCGCCGGGAGTCATCACGACGCCCTGGCTTATGGTCTCGACTCGGGGGATTGGGAATTGTTTGCCAAGATCAATGGCATCCCGTTTGTCAAGATTGGCTAATCGGTAGGGCAGAGCTGCGCTCTGCCCTGAATTAGTGGGCGGCGCGACAGTGCCGCCCGAGTATTCCGGGGGAGCGCACGTCCCGATTCCGAATCGGGATGCAGCGGGTCGCGCCTCTCGGCCCGCATCAGAAACGCCTCGGAATTCAGATGCGTTTGCCCTATAGATGCCTCTTGCGATTATGTCCACGCAGAGTAAATTTTGTAAATGAGCGTTCAGGAAATCAAAGATGCGGTGCAGAATCTCAGCCTGGAGGAACGGGCGGAAGTGGCGGCCTGCCTTCATTCGTGGGAAGACGACGAATGGGATGCGCAGATGAAACGCGATCTGGCCTCCGGCAAACTCGATAAGTTACTAGACCAAGCGGACGCTGACATTGCTGAAAACAAATGATCCCGCGGATGCTCCCATTCACGATTTATCCGAAGAAGACCAGGTGGCTTGGTGTGTTATTGGGCTCTCTGGCTTTCGTCGCGGGCGGAATTCTGATGATCCGAAATGGGGACTGGAAGGGTTGGCTGGCCGCAGCCTTTTTCGGCCTCGGCATTCCTGTGTCTCTGATTCAGCTTTATTCCAAGAAATTGTCTCTCAAGGTGAGTGAGGATGGAATCGAGATCGGTTCCCTTTTTCGGACGACTCGGCTTCAGTGGCCTGATATTTCGGAATTCGGCGTTATCACAGTGCGTCACCATGGTTTTACTGTCAATAAGATGGTCGGACTTAACTATTCCCCGGAATATGAACGCTTATCGAAGGCGCGCGCTGTTGCCAAGGCTCTCTCAGGTTACGATGGTGCATTGCCCGACACTTACGGATTCAGCGCCGAAGAGCTGGCGGAGTTACTTTCCTTCCATCTGCATGAAAGGAATCCGAACTCAGTTCTCATGCGACCTGCGAATGGAGGGTGGAATTGAACCCAAGTCGGCGTGGTGTTGGCATTGGCCCAACTGGCGGTCACGCCTTCACGAGCGTCTTGACGCAGTAGGTGTTGAGGCTTTCACCGGCGGCGAGGGCTTTGGCGGCAAGACGGCGGTGCAAGGCCGGTTCCACGCGCAATACAAACTTGCCGCTGAATTCTCTCGCGGCCAGGGGCGCGGGCAGCTTGTGGCCATCTCCTTCCAAGAGCGCGATCCATTCTTCCACAATCTCGCAGAGTTGGGCATAGACCCTGGCTTCATTCTTGCCGTGGCAGCATGGCCCGATCAAGGGCGGCGCGCTGCCGACAAAACAGCCGTCTTCATCGCTCCATTCCACAATCTTGGTGTAAAGGGCGGCCTTTGTTTTCAATTCGCTTTTCTTCATTTTTGACTCTCCTCAATCTGCCGCCGCACCTGCCGTTCCTGATAGGGCTGCGCGTCGTAACCGGGTTGTCCGCTGATGGTGACGCGCGCCCCCGTCGGGTGAATGTAATTCCGATGGCTGCCCTTGCCGCCCCGGTTCACAAACCCGGCCTTTTCCAAGTCGGCAATCAGTTGTCGCACTTTGCGCGGCATTTCAGTATTAAAATGGTATCACAGGTTTTGGCCGGTGTCAACCCGGCGCAAAACGGGCAGCAGCTAAAGATCATTCGCCAAAAAGCACCCTTCGATCACCGCCAAATCTCTCACGCAAACTTGAATATGACCCCACTTTCCCAAAAGTACGTGCCTCTTCCGAGCCAATCGTACCGACTGGCCCCCGGCTTCAACTTCTCTTTGCGAGTCACGACATCAAGGGCGACCTGAAGGTCGCAGCCGTGGTAGCCAATAACATGTGTTTTCACACGATCGCTCGCCGGGCCGTCTTCGAGCCGTTGACTCTTGTTGGTGAATTCGGCCAGCCATCGGCGCCAATGCGTTTCAGAAAGGCCAGCGCCCCCTTGCGCCCTGCCCGGAGTTTGCGCGCGGCCTCCTGAATGGCAAGCAATTCTTCGCCGATGCGCTTTTCAGAAGGTTCAAATGTCGTCAACATAACAAGTTCTCCCGGATAAGGAGGACTAACACAATATACACCGGCGCTGCAAAGAAACGAGCAAAACTGGCGCATTTCTACGCAATCGGGATGTGCTTCTTTCTTTTTGTTCGCATTGGCATTCCTCAATCTGCCGCCGCACCTGTTCGCGCGCAATCGGAATAATGGTGGCGCTTTGCCAAGCGCCGCTACGCTGCCGGAGATTATCTCAATTTCCGCGGCATCAACAGCCTTGGCGGGACAGGGCGTTTTTATCGCAAAGCCAGCCGGCCAGCGGCCCACAAGCCTTAGCGTAATTGACGGCCAAAGTCCACAACTAATTGCGTTTTTTCGCTTAAAAAGCCGCATAATAAAGGTTGTTTTCCAGGGGCTTTTTCGCTATCCTTTTCCAGTGCGTTTCTGGCGGCGGAAGTTCGCCCCCGTGAAACGATTTTTGCGGCCAAAATTGAGATATATTGCACCGGCAAGATGAGCACCGAGCCTGATCTAAATACAAAATACGACGCCTCGAAAATTGACAAGCTGGAAGGCCTGGAGGCGGTCCGAAAACGGCCCGGCATGTACATCGGCGACCCCGACGAGCGCGGGTTGCATCACTGTGTTTTCGAGGTGCTCGACAATTCGATTGACGAACATCTGGCCGGGTTCTGCAACAAAATTGACGTCGCCATCCATGTGGACGGCTCGGTTTCCATCCGCGACGACGGCCGCGGCATCCCCGTGGACATGCACCCGAAATGGAAAATGCCCGCTGTCGAGCTGGTCCTGACCAACCTCCATGCCGGCGGCAAATTCGGCCAGGGCGCTTACAAGTATTCCGGCGGCCTTCACGGCGTCGGCGCCAAATGCGTCAACGCCCTGTCCGACTGGTTCAAGGTCGAGGTTTCGCGCGACAACCAGGTCTATTACATGGCCTTCGAGCGCGGCGTCACGACTCAGAAGCTGGAGATCATCGGAAAATCCAAAAGCACCGGCACGCTCATCACATTCAAGCCCGACCCGACGATTTTCACCATCACCACCGAATTCAAATTCGACCTCCTCGCCAACCGCCTGCGCGAACTGGCCTTCTTGAATCCGGGCGCCGAAATCACTCTCTCCGACGAGCGGGTCGAGAACAAGCGCGAGACATTTCTTTACAAGGATGGCATCGAGCAATTTGTCCGGCAACTGGGCCGCAACAAGGAAGTCCTCCATCCCAAACCCATCGTGCTGGCGCGCAAGAAGGACGAAGTAATCGTGGATTGTGTGTTGCAATACAACGACAGCTACACCGACCAGATTCTTTGCTTCGCCAACTCCATTGCCAACACTGACGGCGGGACCCATCTCACCGGCTTCCGCACGGCCTTGACGCGCACGATCAACCAGTACGCGCGCACCAACAATTTGCTCAAGGAAAAGGACCCGCCCATATCCGGCGACGACGTGCGCGAGGGGCTGGTGTGCGTCCTGAGCGTCAAGCTGCCCAATCCGCGCTTCGAATCCCAAACCAAGGTCAAGCTTGTCAATACGGAAATTGAAGGCGTCGTTTCCTCCGTCGTTTATGAGGGGCTGATGTCCTTCTTTGACGCCAACCCCGCCGTGGCGCGCAAAGTGATTGACAAGAGCCTCATGGCGGCCCGCGCCCGCGAGGCCGCGCGCAAAGCCCGCGACACCGTCCGCAAAAGCGCCCTGTCCGGCGGCGGCCTGCCCGGCAAACTGGCCGATTGCTCGGATCGCGACCCGGCCAACACCGAGCTATACATCGTCGAGGGCGACTCCGCCGGCGGCTCGGCCAAGCAGGGCCGCGACCGCCGTTACCAGGCCATCCTCCCCATTCGCGGCAAGCTCATCAACGTGGAAAAAGCCCGGCTGGACAAGGTGCTGCAAAACACCGAAATCCGCACAATGATCACCGCCATCGGCACGGGCATCGGCGACGGCGAGGGCGAGGGGGCCTTCGATCTGGAAAAACTCCGCTACCACAAGATCATCATCATGACCGATGCCGACGTGGACGGCTCGCACATCCGAACCTTGTTGTTGACGTTCTTTTACCGGCAGATGACCCAACTGGTCAAGCGCGGCTATGTTTATATCGCCCAGCCGCCCCTTTACCAGGTCACCCGCAAAAAACGCATCGAATACGTGGACGACGACGCGAAGCTCAACAAGATCCTCATCCAGTTGGGCAGCGAAGACGTCCGCCTCCACGACCTGTCCAACGACAAACAGCTTTCCGAAAAGCAACTCACCGAAATCCTCGATTTGCTTTCCTCCCTGGACAAATACGTCCGCTCCCTGCGCCGGCACGGCGGCGATTTTGGCGATTACGTCGAGCACCGCCATCCCGCGACCCGCGAGCTGCCCCGCCACCTGGTCAAGGTGCGCGATGGCAACGACGAGTCGGTCCATTATTTCCACACCGAGGAGGAACTGATGGAGTTCGGCTCCGCCAACGCCGACCTGAAGCTGTTCGGCGCCGAGACCGACACGACCCTGCTCGAGAAGGCCGACAAGGACGACAAGGGCGACAAGCCGCGCAGCACCCGCCGGGCCACTCATGTCGAACTGCACGAGAGCAAGGCGGTCATGGACTTGATGGGCCAGTTGGCCAGGAAGGGGCTGAACGTGGCGCATTACGCCGCCCAGGAACAGCCGCTCTTTGAATTGATCGAAGGCGAAGGCGAGCGGGCCGTCACCAAGCCGCTCTTTTCCATCGCCGAAATCCTGGCCGGCGTGATGGACGCCGGCAAACGCGGCATTCAAATCAAGCGGTTCAAGGGCCTGGGCGAAATGAACGCCAAGGAACTGTTTGAAACCACCATGAACCCGGACAACCGCAAACTGCTCCGCATTGACATGACCGACGTCGTCGAAGCCGAGGAGATGTTCACCAAATTGATGGGCGACGAAGTCGAACCCCGCCGCCAGTTCATCGAGGACAACGCCCTCAACGTCCGCAATCTGGATGTGTAAAACCCGTTCCAGCATGAGAACGCCCATTTTGACCGCACAGAGACTTCCATCGTCCGGGGAGCGCACGCGCCCTCGCGTGCATCGGGCCGCGCCCTCGCGGCCCGATTACAATCTCAATATACAAATAATCTGACAATAGATGCCGACCCCCACTCTTTACCTCATCGCAGGCCCCAATGGCGCGGGGAAGACCACCTTCGCCAGCCGCTTCTTGCCGGAGGAATCCGGCGAGCTGGAGTTTGTGAATGTGGACCTGATCGCGCGCGGTTTGTCCCCCTTTGATCCCGATGCGGCGGCGGCGGCGGCGGGCAGAATCGCGCTCACCCGCGTCGGGCGCTTGATCCGCGAGCGAAAAACTTTCGCCTGGGAAACGACCTTAAGCGGGCGCACCACCAAAGCCTGGGTGCTCAAGGCCAAGGAGGCCGGATATTTTATCAAGCTGGTGTTTGTGTGGATTCAGTCGCTCGAAGAGTCCATCGAACGCATCCAGCGCCGGATCCGCGAAGGCGGGCACAGCGTCCCGGCGCAGGACGTTCGCCGCCGGTTCTTGAAGACCCTTCGCAATTTCTTCAACGACTTTTGCCCGCTGGCCGATGCGTGGAAGCTGTTTGATAATTCCTATGATTCATTGCGGCTGGTTGCCGCTCAGAAAAATAGCCGCACTGTCATTCGCGATCGCGCCCTCTGGTCCGCGGCGCTGTTACAAGCAGGAGTTGTGTTATGATTGTGGATTACAATTGGAGCGACGATCTTCTGGACGTGGACGACTACAAGGAGTTGCGCGCCTTTCAAAATGCCCAACTCGACGCCATCCGCCGCGCCCGCCAATTCGACTCCGAGTTCATTATTTTGCGCGATGACAAGGTCGTTGCGCTCCGGCCCAATGAAACGCTCGACATCGAGCGCCGCGGCGAAGAGCGCCTCAAGGAACTCAACCAGATCATCGCCCGCCTCCAAGCCGCCGCAAGCCAGCCCGGCCAGTAATTCCCAACCCCACCCACCATGCCCGAAGATACTCCAGAAACGCCTCCCAACCCGCCCGTCCCGTCCGGCGAACCGCAGCCCGGCAAGGAGCAGTTGCCCGTCGCCATCACCCCGCTGTTCGCCGCCAACGAGAAAATCCAGAAGATCAACGTCTCCGACGAGATCAAGAACTCGTTTCTCGATTACTCGATGTCGGTCATTATTTCCCGCGCCCTTCCCGACGTGCGCGACGGCTTGAAGCCGTCCCAGCGCCGCATTCTTTTTGCGATGTTCGAGCTGGGTGTCATGCCCGCGCGCAAGACCCTCAAATGCGCCCGAATTGTCGGCGAGACGATGGGCAAATACCATCCTCACGGCGACATGGCGATCTACCCCACCCTCGTCCACATGGCCCAGCCCTGGGCCATGCGCGAAATGTTGATCGAAGGCCAGGGCAATTTCGGTTCCGTCGAAGGCGATCCGCCCGCCTCCATGCGATACACCGAGGCCCGCCTCCGCCATCTGGGCGCGATCTTAATGCTTGACATGGACCGCGACACCGTGGATTTCGTCCCCAACTACGACGGCGAACATCTGGAGCCGACCGTTTTTCCCGCCGCCTTTCCCAACCTCCTGGTCAACGGCGGCACCGGCATCGCCGTCGGCATGGCCACCAATATGGCCCCGCACAATCTGGGCGAGGTCATTGACGGCATCTGCGCCCAAATTGACAATCCCGACATCTCCATCGCCGAGTTGATGAAGCACATCAAAGGCCCGGACTTCCCCACCGGCTGCATGGTTTGCGGCCTGGAGGGTATCAAGGAGTATTTTTCCAACGGCCGGGGCAGCCTCAAAGTCCGCGGCAAAGTCGGCGTCGAACCGCTCAAGGGCGGACGCGAGCAGATCATCGTCACCGAAATCCCCTACAATGTGAATCGCGCCGTGCTCGTCGAGCGCATCGCCGAGTTGGTCAACGAGAAAGTCATCACCGATATCACCGCCGTGCGGGACGAATCCGACGAGAACACCCGCGTGGTCATCGAGTTGAAACGCGACGCCATCGCCAAGGTCGTCATCAGCAACCTTTACAAAAACACCGCCCTGGAAAGCAGCTTCAGCGTCAATTCCCTTGCCATTGATCACGGCAAGCCCAAAACGCTCAATCTCAAGGAACTCATCAATTGCTACATCGAGCACCGCCGCGAAGTCGTCATCCGCCGCGCCCGCTTTGACCTCCGCAAGGCCGAGGAGCGCGCCGAAACGCTCGACGGCTTCCTCATCGCCCTCGCCAACCTGGACGAATTCATCCGCATCATCCGCCAGTCCTCCAACCGCGAGGAAGCCCGCATCAAACTGCTCGCCTTCGACTTCACCCGCGCCCAGGTCGAGCGTTTCGGCGTCATCATCCGCGACGAAAACCGCCTCACCAGCGGCCGCTACTCCTTCAGCGAAGCCCAGGCCAACGCCATCCTCGAACTGCGCCTTTACCAGTTGACCGGGATGGAAGTGGACAAGGTCAAGCTCGAATACGCCCAACTCCTCGCGCGCATCAAGGATTTGCTTGACATCCTTGCCAAGGAATCCCGCGTCATGGCCATCATCAAGGAGGAATTGCGCGAAATCAAAGCCAGGCACGCCACCCCGCGCCTCACCGAGCTGGTCCCCGACGAAGGCGAGATCGCCATCGAAGACCTCATCGCCAACGAAGGCGTCATCATCACAATTACCCATGCCGGCCTCATCAAGCGCACCGCCGTCAGTTCCTATCGCGCCCAGCGCCGCGGCGGCAAGGGCGTCATCGGCATGACCACCCGCGAAGGCTCCGAGGAGACCGGCGCGGACCAGGATTTTGTCGAGCACCTCTTCACCGCGAGCACGCACGACTACCTCATGTTCTTCACCAACACAGGCCGCGTCTATGTCGAGCGCGTCCACGAAATCCCCGACATGGGTCGCGCCGCCAAGGGCCGCAGCATCGCCAATCTTCTTGAATTGAAGGCCGACGAAAAAATCGCCGCCATGATCAGAGTCAGTTCCAAAATCGGCCCCAACAAGGAAGATCTCACCTGGACCCAGCCCAACTTCATCTTCTGCGCCACCGCGCAAGGCACCGTCAAGAAGACCGCGATCGAGGAATTTTCCAACATCCGCCGTGACGGCATCATCGCCATCGGCATCGAAGAAGGCGACATTCTGATTGACGTGATGCTCACCAGCGGCCATGACGAAGTCGTCCTGATCACCCGCGAAGGCCAGAGCATCCGCTTCTCCGAGGAAGACGTCCGTCCGATGGGCCGTCCCGCCGGCGGCGTCCGCGGCATCACCCTCGAAAAAACTGACGCCGTAATCGCCGTGGCAACAGTAGTTCCCGACGCCACGCTCCTGGTGGCCGGCGAGAACGGCATAGGCAAGCGCACCGATTTCGGCGAATACCGCCTCCAATCCCGCGCCGGCAAAGGCATCATCACCATGAAGACCACCGACCGGACCGGCAACGTAGTAGGCGCCCTCACCGTCAAAGACGCCGACGAAATCATGCTCATCACCGTCGCCGGCCAGATGGTCCGCACCAGCGTGAAAGACATCCGCGAAACCGGCCGCAACACCCAGGGCGTCAAACTGATAGACCTCGCCGAAACCGACAAACTAAAAGCCATCGCCCCCGTCATCAGCGAGGAAAAAGAGGACTCCAGCGAACCTGCCCCCGCGTAGCCGCTTTTCCAAGCAGAGACGTAAATATGCCTATACCAGCCTCAACAAAGACCTCATTGCCAACCTAAACCGCACAGTGCTAATCTATAACAATGAAAATTCTCAGCCTCACGATAGAGGGCTTCCGCTCCCTCAAGCACATCGCGGAGTGGCGGCCGGGAGACCTGAACGTTGTCATCGGTCCAAACGGCAGTGGAAAAAGTAATCTGCTGCGGGTACTGGAGTTGTTAGCCGTTTCGGCGCAGGGCCGGTTGAGCGATTTGGTTAAGTCCTGTGGCGGAATTGAGCCGCTCCTATGGGATGGCGCCGCTGACGCGATTCATTTGAGGGTTAAGTGCTCACCACTTGATACATGGCGTGATGCCAACAGAGACTCGCTCACGTATGATCTGCGGCTCGACGCGCTGGGCAATAGTGGCGAATATAGAATCGGCTATGAGATGCTTGGAAATTATTCGAGGGTCGAGCAGAAATCATCAATGCAGCCTTTTAAGCTCCTGGAAAGACAGGGGCTGCAAGCAAAGGTCTTTGATGAGCACGAGCACGGTCTGGAGGCGCCCGAAGAAAATGTGCCGCTTTTGGAAACCCTCCTGTCTTTGGCGGCCGATCCATTTACCCAGAATCGTCTTCTGCCATTATTTCGAGCCCAGATGTCGGGGTGGAGTGTTTACCACGATTTCCACACAAATCGCGACGCCATTGTTCGCAAATCATCAGTGACTCGTCACGAGAAACGGGTTCAACCCGACGGACAGAACCTAATTAACGTTCTCCACACGCTCTACACGAACGATCGCGATTTCGAAAATGAGATCAATGCAGCAATGCGAGCTGCTTTTGGCGACGATTTCGACAGTCTCAGGTTTCCACCCGCTTCAGATCAGCAGATCCAATTGCGTGTCCGCTGGAAAAGTCTAAAGAAGGAACAACCTGCCGCAGATCTTTCCGATGGCACATTGCGGTTTCTATTCCTCCTGACCGTCCTGTCATCACCCGATCCCGCGCCTCTGATTGCGATCGATGAACCCGAGGCCGGCCTGCATCCCTCAATGCTGCCAATCGTGGCCGAATACGCTGTGGATGCAGCCCGAAGGACGCAGTTGGTTCTGACTACTCATTCTCCACAATTCCTGGATGCCTTTGACAAAACAATTCCAACAACGACTGTTGTGAAATGGAATGAAGGCGAGACGGAACTCAAGACCATTGGAGAAGAAGAATTGAAAGTCTGGTTGAAAGAATACTCGCTCGGGGCGCTGCACGGGAGCGGAGAACTGGAGGCAATGGCAACATGAAATTCGTTCTCTTCTGCGAAGGAGCGACGGAAAAAGGCGCGCTTCCCGATTTCCTCCGGCGATGGTTAAACTCGAAACTGCCTGTTAAGGTGGGCATTCAGCCTGTTGCTTTCAACGGTTGGGCGGAAATGGTCCGGGACAGTCCGAAAAAAGCCGAACTGCACTTGAGAAATCCTGACGTCATCGCCGTAGTGGCACTGCTCGACCTGTATGGACCAACCATCTACCCACCAGACCGCCAGACGGCGGCAGAGCGATATGAGTGGGCGAAGGAGTATTTGGAAACCCGTGTGAAGAACCCGCGCTTCAGGCAGCATTTCGCGGTTCATGATGTCGAGGCATGGATTCTTAGCGATCCCGCTGTTCTGCCCCATGCGGTCCGTAAGAAACTGCCGCTTGAGAAGAGCGGGAAGCCTGAGATGGTGAACTTTGATGAACCGCCGGCATATTTGTTAAACCGCCTTTACCGGGAAGCAACAAATCGAGATTACAAGAAGCGGACCTATGGCGAGGAACTGTTTCGTAAACTTGATCCCCTGGTCGTTTGGCAAAAGTGTCCTTATTTCCGCAAGTTGGCTGATGAGTTGGTGTACTTGTCACAGAAAGCACTTGAATCAGCGCCTTCACCATGAAGACCACCGAAAAGACCGGCAACGTGATCGGCGCCCTGACCAAAGCCGATTAGCACAAAGCCGATTAGGGTCACATCTTAACATTTAACATTTGAGGGTCGTGTCGAATGTTAAATGTTAAGATGTGACCCTCCATCAGAAAGTTCCGTCCGGCAGCAATATCGGTCCTTGCCTTGTCCCACAATCTATCCAGCCCTCCGGCAGCAATGTCAACTTCAATCTGCTTGTCCCACGTTTCGTCAAGATACGCCTGCAACCACCCGGCGACCTTCCGGGCGTCTTCGACCGGCAGTGTCTGCAATGCCTTTTCAATTTCAACAACCGTGCTCATAAAAAAAAGTTACGACTCCGTTCCGGTGCCGGAAATCCTTTCAGACCGCGCAAAATGTCAAGCAAGCCCTCCTGAGGCCCCCGCGTGACTTTGCGCAGGATGATATTTTCGCCTTCCGCCAGCACGTCGAGTTCGTCTCCCGGATGGACGCCGCTGTCGCACAGCACCTCTTCTGGAAGAGGCACGCTGCCCTTTTTGTCAACGATTGTTGTCATTACAGTGCTGAATCTTGCTCTTGTTCGCGGTTGGTCTCCAAAATCTGGCCAGCGCTTCTTTCAAGTTGGCTCGCGCCTCTGTAAGGGTTGCGCCCTGGGTGTTGACCCCGGGCACCTCTTCCAGGTAGGCCGCCCACCATTTGCCGCTCTTTCGATAAACCGCAGTGAACATGGAGAAATGGTAATCACAAACCGCAGCAAGTGCAAGCCGGAACCCGCCCGTAAATGACTGTTCGTTAATAAGTGACATCCGCGCCAGATGCCCTTTAGAATCGCCAAAGCAGCTCGCATCCGGTATGCGAAGGGCCAATGAAGACAGAATACGACCGCTTACGCGCATGAAGATTGAATGCAGGCTCAAGAGCATGGGCGCCCTTGCCGCGCTGGCCTTTGCCACCGCCACGCTGGCACCGGCATCGGACAACTCCACAAATTCCGCGGCGGACCTGGCCACAAACAAGCCCCCGGAAATAATCCAGCAGAATTGGAACGTCCATGCGGCGGCCACTTACATCGGCGACTGGCACCCGGGTTTCCCGGCGCGGTACACCGGCCCGCAAAGCTTGGACAGCCACGCCGCCACGGCGGAAACGGTGGATTTCGATCTGTTCCTCGGCGCGCGGCTCTGGGAGGGGGCGGAATTTCATCTTGACGGCTTGTTCTGGCAGGGGTTCGGCTTCAACCACACGCTGGGCATCGAGGCCTTTCCCAACGCCGAGGCTTACAAGGCCGGCTCGCCGAAGGGCAACGTCGCCCCCGCCCGCGTCTTCATCCGCCAGACCTTCGGCCTGGGCGGCGGGCAGGAGCCGGTGGCCGACGATACGCTTCACCTGGGCGGCAAGCAGGACATTTCCCGTATCACGCTGACGGTGGGACAATTCAGCGCCCTGGATGTATTCGATCAGAACAGCTACGCGGGCGACCCGACGGCGCAATTCCTGAACTGGGGTTTCGTGGGCAACGAGGCCTGGGACTATCCGGCCAACAGCATGGGCTACATCAGCGGGTTCACGGCCGAACTGAACCAGCCCGTCTGGGCGATTCGCTACGGTTTTTTCCAGGAGCCACAGCGGGCCAACGGCATGGCGGAAGAACCGGCCTTCCTGCGGGCCTGGGGCATGGCAACAGAATTGGAACGCCGCTTCACCCTCCGCGAACATCCCGGCACGGTGCGCCTGCTGGCGTACCTGAACCGCGCCGACATGGGGAGCTATGCGGAGGCGCTGGAGAGTCCCGCGCGCCCGTCGAATATAGTTGACACTCGCGCTTATCGCCTGAAATACGGCTGCGCCCTGAACGCGGAGTACGAGCTGGTGAAGGGCGTCGGCGCTTTCACGCGCCTGGGCTGGAACGACGGCCAGACGGAAAGCTGGAACTACGCCGATGTGCAAAAGTCCGGCTCGGCCGGCTTGAGCATCAAGGGCGATTCCTGGCATCGCACCAACGACACGGTGGGATTGGCCGGCGTCATTAACGGCATCTCCCGCGTGCAGCAACAGTTCTTTGAGGCGGGCGGACAGGGGATTCTGGCGGGAGACGGCGCGCTCAGTTACGGATTGGAGAAGAGCCTGGAAACCTATTACAAATTTCAGATTTACAAGAATTTCAACGTCACGGCGGATT